>OFFB01001101.1_pt1 | contig 18088 bp, 13 predicted proteins | sample 1521281 | NCBI WGS metagenome assembly OFFB01 (sample SAMEA3504109, study PRJEB24116) | mouse gut metagenome | biome: mouse gut; feature: mouse-associated habitat; material: faeces | place: Denmark | collected 2011
CGGCTTAGCGGTGGGGTGCTGAGTCAGCGATGCGGAGCGCGGTTGTAACAACATAAAATTATTATATGTAAGTTGTTGGTATTCTGGGATATATTGATAGGGGGGGGGGGATTTTCGGCATAAAAAAAACGAAAAATTTCTTGAAAAAACATTCATTATATTTTAACTTTGCATCCCGAATTTCATAATTCTTGTGAAATGTTGTAATCGAGACGGTTGAAGCCGACGGCCGAAGCCGCAAAGCAATAAGCTATGAAAACTAATACGCGATTCAAGGCACTTTTGTTTATGTTTTTAGTGTTAGGGAGCATAAGCGCCAAAGGGCAGGAAGTTGCCGTAAAGACCAATTTACTCTATGACATTGCCGCGTTTACGGCGAATGCCGGCGTCGAGGTGGGGCTCGCTCCGCGCTGGACGCTCGACGTGTCGGCAAACTATAACGGCTCGGGCGACCGCCGCTGGAAGCACTGGCTCGTGCAGCCCGAGGCTCGCTATTGGTTTTGCGACCGGTTTGCGGGACACTTCATCGCAGGCCATGCGCTGGGAGGACAGTACAACGTCGGCGGCATAAACCCGGGCATCTCGTTCCTCGGCACCGATTTCAGAAAACTGGCCGACAGACGTTATCAGGGCTGGTTCGTGGGAGCCGGCGTGGCCTACGGCTACGCGTGGATTCTCGGACGCCACTGGAACCTCGAAGCCGAGATAGGTCTGGGATACATCTACACGCGTTTCGACAGCTACCCGTGCGCCGCATGCGGACGGAAACTCTCGGAGGACAGACCGCACCACTACGTCGGACCCACCAAAGCGGCAGTCAATCTGGTGTATACGTTCTGACAGGACAAAAACATATAGCGAAATGAACAGAATAACCGAATTATTTTGCAGTATCTTCCTGCTCGCCGCCGCGACGAGCGCCGATGCGCAGACGACGCTGGGCGACGCAGTGAGCGTGGGCGAGGTGGCCGTATCGCGCGACGGGGAGAGGGTTTTCGTGGCGATGGATATCGACATAAGATCGTTGCAGTTGAAGAGCAACAACGATCTCTGCCTTACGCCCTACATTGCGGCCGGGGGCGATACGCTGCGCATGCAGCCGGTCATGATAGCCGGTCGCAACCGCTATTATCATCATCTGCGCAACGACCGCGAGGCGGCCTGCGAGACCATTTACCGCCACGGGCGGGTGGAGCGTATCGAGTATCGCACCGTAGTACCCTACGGCGAGTGGATGGCCTCGGGACGGATCGGCATCGACGGCGTCGTGAGCGGCTGCTGCGACGAGGAGGCGGAGCGCTACGGCGAGCAGCTGGCGCGGCTCGACCTTGCACCGAAGAGGGAGCCGATGCGCTTCGAGCCGTCGTTCGTATATGTAAGCCCTGTTGCCGAGAGGGTAAAGACGCGCACCGTGAAGGGCTCGGCATATATCGATTTCCCGGTCAACCGCACCGAGATATACGAGGACTACCGCCGCAACCCCGAGGAGCTGCGCAAGATCGTGGCCACGATAGATCTCGTGCGCAACGATCCCGATACGCGCATTACGTCGATCCGCATCAAGGGTTACGCCTCGCCCGAGGGACCCTATGACAATAACGTGCGTCTGGCTAAGGGACGTACCGCGACGCTGAAAGATTATGTGCTGCGCCAGTACGATCTGCCCGATGAGATGATCTCGACGGCCTACGAGCCGGAGGACTGGCAGGGGCTGCGGCGCTTCGTCGAGCAGTCGGACATTGTGTCGCGCAGCGGGATACTCTCGCTGATCGACAGCGACCTGTCGCCCGATGCCAAGGATGCGAGGATCAGGCGCGAATACCCGGACGACTACGCCTATCTGCTGCGCGAGGTCTATCCCGCGCTGCGCCACTCGGACTACGAGGTCGAGTATACTGTCCGCACCTATACCGACGTCGACGAGATACGGAGCCTTCTCTCTACGGCGCCGCAGAAGCTGAGCTTGCAGGAGATGTATCTGGCGGCGCAGGAGCTTACTCCCGGCAGCGAGGAGTACGACGAGGTATTCGCCATAGCCGTGAGGATGTTCCCCGACGATGCCGCGGCTAACCTCAATGCGGCCAATGCCGCTATGTCTCTGTCGGATATGAAGCGTGCCGAGCGTTATCTGGCCAAGGCCGGATCGTCGGCCGAGGCGACCTATGCCCGCGGTATATATGCCGCTCTCGAAGGCGATTACATGCTCGCCGGCAGACTCTTCGCCGAGGCACGCGACGGCGGTGTGGCCGAGGCGGCAGGGGCGCTGGATATGATAGAGCGTATAAAGAACGAGAACAACGAATAAACGAAATATAAAAAGTACGAGTAAAATGAAAATTTGGAGTAAACTTTTGGCAGGCACTCTCCTTATGGGATTTTTTGCAGGGTGCAGCAGCGACCATGCAGGCGGCGGATACGACCGTCCGGTCGATAACGGCGAGGTCGCCTACATGAGCCTTTCGGTCTCACTGCCCTCGAAGAAGGGCGTGCGTTCGTCGACGGGTGTCGACACTGGCGTCGAGGTGGGCAAGGATGTCGAGAACAACGTCAATACGCTCATGCTCGTGCTGGCCACCACGGCCGACGAGTACATAGCCCACAGCATCGTGGGCGGTCTGGCCAAACCCTCGGCCAGCAATACCGTTGCGGCCAAGGCTGCGATCGAGCGCACCGACATACAGAAGATGTACGATCAGGACGGCAACTCCAAGGGCGATATCAGAGTATACGTATTCTGCAACCCGACGCAGCATCTGGTCGAGCTCATGGCGGGCATGAAGTCGACTTCCGACGCTTCGTGGATCGACTCGGTATGCCGCGTGTTGCAGGGCGACAAGTGGAACGAGGGTGCCGACAGCAACGTTTCGATCTGGGCCGACAATTCGTTCCTCATGTCCAACGCCTCGGTTGCCGAGCGCAGTATCCCCGATACGTTCGACGAGTGGGTCGAGACATACTCGTCGGAGTCGCATCCGTTCAGCCTGAGCGGCGATAACGACGGCAATGTCGACAACCTGACCAAGCGAGGTCCTATCGATGTCGAGCGTTCGGTGGCTCGTTTCGATTTCCGCGACGGCAGCGTCGATAAGTTCGCAGGCGACAACACCTACGATATCGGCACTACGGGCGGCGAAAACGACGGCAGCCTCAAAGTGAAGCTCGTGCGCATGGGCTTGGTCAATATGAGCAAGGAGTTCTACTATCTGCGCCGCGTATCGAACGACGGTCTGCCAGCAGGCGCGGGTTACGCCGTGTGCGGTGCTGAGACCATGACCAACTATGTCGTCGATACCGATGCCGAATTTAAGAATTCGAACAGCTCTCTGTCGGACGTGACGGCCGATTTGAAGTCGCACTTCAACTTCCCTCTGTTCAACGACATGGGTATCATCGACGGCAACACGCGCAACCACTGGGACAACTACTGGATCGACGACGTGCTCGGCCTGACGGAGGATTCCGACCAGTGGACTCCGACCGACAAGTACAAGGACGGCTATCATATATGGCGCTACGTTACCGAGAACACTATCCCGGGCGACGCCGGCAACCAGAAGAGCGGCATTACCACGGGTGTAGTCTTCAAGGGCAAGCTGCTCGCGGGCGACAACCTGCCGGAGGCGCACAAGAACCTCGACGACGCGATAAAGGGCGCCTATGTTCCGACGGATATCGAGGGAGGTTCGTATACGCTGACCGTACCTACGGCCGAGGGCGACAAGAACTACCCGATCCTCTATCTGTTCCAGAACCGCCTCTATGTAGGCTGGAACGACGAGGTGGTGCGCGCCGCCGCTACGGCTGGCGCAGGCTCTCCGCTCCACACCGCCGCCATGTCGAGCAACGACAAGGGCAACCCCAACGAGCTGTATCAGGCTCTGGTGGCCGCCGCAGGCACCGACGAGGAGACGAATGCCCTGACGGCGTTCCGTGCCGCAGCCAAGGCGGCGGGCTTCACGCTCTATCAGGCAAGCAACGACTCGGAGATGGATGCCGACAAGAATGCCGGTGCCGGCTACTACTTCTACTACTATGCGTGGAACCGTCACAACGACAACGGCTATCCCGGATCTATGGGCACAATGGAGTTCGGCGTGGTGCGTAACAACGTCTACAAGCTGGCCGTAACGGGCATCAGCCGTCTGGGTCATCCCCGTATTACCGACAACGATCCCGATCCGGTCGATCCCGACAATCCCGACGAGGATGGCGACGTATATCTCTCGCTCTCGATTCAGGTGCGTCCGTGGACGGTTCGTGTCAACGACTTCGAGTTCTAAGCGACGATGAAAAGCGCAGTACGAAATACTCTCAGCCGACTGTTCGGTGCGGTGCTCGCCGCCGCACCGATCATCTCCGCGCTGCCTTCGTGCGAGAGCATCTACGACGATCTGCCGCCGTGCGACCACGGTGTGTCATTGCGCTTCGTCTACGACTACAACATGGAGTATGCCGACGCATTCCCCAGCAAGGTGGACTGCCTTACGCTGCTGGTGTACGATGCCGACGGACGTTATGTCGGCACATATACCGAGACGGGCGAGGCGTTGCGTCGTGAGGGCTATCGCATGAAGCTCGACCTCGAACCGGGAGTGTACCGTTTCGTGGCATACGGCGGTATGGCGTGCGAGAAGGCCTCGTTCGGATTCGTGCAGGAGCCTACCGAGGGGTCGCAGATGAGCGATCTTCGCACGGCGCTCGATGCCGACTGTCTGAGCGATGACGACCGCCGCAATCTGCACCCTCTCTACTGGGGTGCTCTGACGCTCCCGACGGGCGACCTGTACAACGAGGGCGTAGTCAGGATGATGAAGGATACGAACAACATCCGCATCGTGCTGCAACAGATGAGCGGCGATAAGGTCGACGTCGACGACTTCGATTTCGAGATAACCGACGACAACACCCTCTTCGGGGCTGACAATCTCACTATCCCGTGCGGCGAGGTGCTCTACCGTCCGTGGGCGCGGGGACAGACCTCTATGGGGATTACCGACGGCGGTCGCGAAGTCGTGGCGGCGTTCGCCGAGCTCTCGGTATCGCGTCTTATGACCGGCAACGCGCCGCGTCTTGTCGTGCGCCGCAGGGCCGACGGCCGCAACATCATAGACCTGCCGCTGAACAACTGCCTGATGATGCTCAAAAGCGAGCTTTATGCCGACATGCAGCCGCAGGAGTTCCTCGACAGGCAGAGCGAGTGGTCGGTGGTATTCTTCCTCAGCGGCGATATGTCATGGATCAAGACCGTCATCAAGATCAACGACTGGACTGTGCGTATAAACGATTCCGAGCTGTAAAGGGAAAAGGGTAACGATGTTATGATGAAACATTACGACATATTGCGCCGAGTGCGTGTCGTGCTGCTGCCGCTGCTGTTTGCGTCTGCCGGTTGCAGCGACACGGTGGGGGATGTCGTGCCCGAGTCGGTTATGGTCAATCTGCAAATCAACGTGGCCGCATCCGACATCGCCTCGCCGCGGACGCGTGCCGGATACGAGGAGGCTCAAAGCGACGACGAGCGCATGCGGACGCTGCGCATCGTGGTGGTCAGATCCGACGGTACGATCGAGCACAACCGCTTCCTGCGGCTTACATCCGCTGTGGAGCGCTACGGCGACGAGACGTTCCGCGTCTACGGCCGCGAGAAAAAGCGCATATATCTGTTCGCCAACGAGCTCACGAGCCGCGTCGGCGTCGACGGCGTGTCGCATCCGCTCATCGATTTCGATCTGGGATCGCTCGCCGTGGGTACGGAGTTTCCCGCCGAGCGTGTCGAGGGGCTTACGCTGTCGTTGCAGAGCGCCTCGGAGCAGATCGTCGGTGCGCTGCCCATGAGCGAATGTCATACGGTCGAGGTGCCCGACAGCGACTGCTCGTGCGATCTGACTATCACGCGCGCCGCCGTCAAGTTCTCGTTCCTGATTACCAACCGCAGCGGCAGGGAGGTGTCGCTGACCGGGCTGTCGATCGACAAGATGTCGCGCGCGGAGTATCTGCTGCCGCATAATGTCGAGCGCGACGAGAATGGCGATATAGTCGATTACGACGTGCCTGCGGCCGGCGTCAACAACGGTTACTATACATTCAGTCTGGGCGGCGGGCTGCCCGTGAAACTTGCCCGTAACGTACAGAAGCGCCTTGCGCCGATATATCTCTTGGAGGGCCGCTACGTCGATACCTCGGGCGACAAGCGCAACTATTCGATGAAGATCCTGGTCGACGGCGCGGAGTGCGGCGACTACTTTGCCGATCTCTCGACGCTGCCGCGCAATACCCACGTCGTGGTCAGAATAGGCATATCGGACACCGATGTCGAGTGGAAAGTCGACCTGCTGCCCTACGGCGAGGTCAAGCTCGATCCCTCGTTCGGTCTGAATTAAACGATTAGGATATGTTTTAGGAGTATGAAACGTAAGGTTTTATATTATATATTATCGGTCATCTGTCTTGTCGCGTCGTCGTGCGTCAGGGACGACGTCGACTCTGCTGGCGGTATGTCGGAGGGCGAGTGCATCGTTTCGGCTGCGGTCGACTTCAAACCGCTGACTGCGGGCCTTGACGGCGGCACACGCACGGCGGGCGATGCCGTCAAGAGCATCGACAATCTATGCGTGCTGTTCTACGATAACGACAACAAGCTCGTCCAGACCTGCTATTTGGAGGAGGGCGAGGGCGGCTATACGCTCAGCGAGGAGGAGCGTACCGGCAGCGGCATCGCGGAGCGGACGACGCCGCGTGCGACGTTCCGCATGAAGGTCGCATACGGCAGCTACCGCATATATGTTGCGGCCAACATGGGCGATCTGTCGGCGCAGGAGAAGTATGCCGAGGCCATAAAGACGGTCGACGGCTTGAAGTCGATACGTCTGGCGTGGGACGAGGCGATAGCCGACAACCGCGAGATGTTCGGCTTCTTCGGCAGTGGCGACCAGTCGACCTTCGAGGCGCCTGCGGTCGTCATAGACAGCGCAACCACGACCATGCAGGCGTGGATACGCCGCTGCGTGTCGAAGCTGACGGTAGCCTACGATGCCACCGGACTCAAAGATAACGTGGCTATCTATATCCACTCGGTGCAGATCAGGGATATACCGGCGGAGTGCTATCTGGGACAGAAAAATACGCCTTCGGCCGAGGAGCTTATCGCCGAGGGCGAGATGTGGAAGTACGAGGCCGACGCCGCAGACCGCCTGCGCAGGGGCATCTATCTGTCCAACGGACCCAATACCTCGTCCGGCGGCTCCGACCACGGCGAGAAGGAGGCCGCATCGCTCTTCTTCTTCGAGAACATGCAGGACAAGGAGGGGCCGTTGAAGTGGCAGGACAAGACGGGCAACAACTCGCAGGTGTCGTATCCCGACAGCTGGAAGCCCGGCGAGGAGTACTATAAGGACAATGTCGCCGCCGGCACCTATGTCGAGGTCAAGGGCTACTACGTGAGCGACAACCCCGAGCGTATCGGCCACGGCGAGATAACCTACCGCTTCATGCTCGGCAAGGATGTCGACCGCAACTACGAGGCCGAGCGCAATCATCACTATAAGCTGACATTGATATTCAACGGCTTCGCCAACGACATCGACTGGCATATCGAATATATCGAGCCCGATCCGGGCGTTTACGTCAAGTCGCCGCAGTACATATCGTATATCTACGACCGTACGATGAACGTCAATATCAAGGTCGTGGGAAAGATGATCGGCGGGCTTCATGCCGAGATACTCGAAAACCACTGGTGGCCCGACGATGCCGACAATACGGTCTACTACCAGAAACCCGGCGATGTGCGTCTTACAGAGGATGCTACGGGCTTCCTTTCGCTGAAAAGAGCATGGCGAACGGTCCTCGGTGCGGGTGTGTCGTGGCAAAATGCTTTGGATTTCAGCAAGAACTACTATTACGACAACGGCGGCGATCCGCGCTACATTCGCGAGTATGTTACTACCCACGGCTCACACGATCAGTCATCGCTCAACGGCGGTTATTCGGTCAGGGTCGAAGAGGATGTCACGGGCCTTAACGGCGGCGCTACGCGAACATTTACCATTCCGCTCTATACGCGTGCCAGATCGATATGCCCCACGACGGGTTATACGGGCAACAACGTATATACAGGCTACCAGCGAACGGCCAAGATAAGATTCTATGCCGATATCGAATACATGGGCGTCACGAAGACATACGCCGATACGGTCGAGATTCATCAGGTGCACCGCATGGTCAACCCCAAGGGTATCTGGCGCTCTGCGGACAATTCCGATCCGTTCGAGGTCAAGCTGATGTATCTTGACAACGATAAGGCGACATCGTTTACCGAGCTCATCTCGGAGGGTCCGTGGTATGCCGAGATAGCGTCGGGCGACTGGTTCACGCTGCAACCCGTAGGACAGAGCGTAAGCGGCCAGAACGGTACGGTAATGGGCGGCGACCGCACCAAGATCGAGTTCAAGTATGTGCCCGACGGTGCTCCCGGCGGCGACAACGTCCGCTGCGGCGTCATACGTGTATGTTATCACAACAATACGTGCGTGCATCTGATCTTCGTGCGTCAGGGATATGCGCCGCTTGCGTTGAAGAGCGGCGAGGCAAAATGGCATTCGTTCAACGTGCAGGCCATGTCGGTGGCTGCCGGCACGGACGATGCTCCGCAGACGTTCGTCTGCGAGGAGACGACCGATCCGCGCGACGAAGGCACCTATTTCAAGTGGCGTCAGGCTGTGGGCATACTCGCAGAGAACAACCGCAAATACGGCTGGGGCGCGAATCCGTGGGGAGGCTTCTCCACTTCGGACGGACGCACTGGAATTGCGTGGGACGACATCAAGGCCAAATCCGTTTCTGACGGAGGCGCCGATTCGTGGGTGCTCGACAAGGAATCCGAGGAGCGTCTGCCGACCTTCGAGGATTACAACACACTTATTTTCAACGAGGATACCAACCCCAATATCCAGTACGGTTTCGGTGTGCTCTATTGCGACGGCGCCGATTCGCCGGCCGTATCCGTTGCCGATGCCTACGGCTTCTACGGCGACCAGCCGGGAAGCAGGGCGAAGGGGATGCGCGGCTGCTTCGTCTACAACGACATCACGGGCGACAACATATTCTTCCCTATCGGCGTGGAGGGACACGGCCGACGGAAGGACGACCGCGGCGGAACACCTTTTTCTACCCAAGGCGAGTATATCGGCACGGGTGTGCTGCGCTACGCCAGTCGCCACTCCGAGTACAACACAGCCGGCGAGATCGAGTATCGTCCCATGTTGTTCGACATCTACAAGCGCGAGGGCGCCGTCTATTGGTGTCGCGATCTTTACCGTTCGGCTACATCGACCGCGGCCAGCGGCTGGGATATCAACTACCATACGTTGAACTTCGATACGTTCCTCGGCAATGCTTATAGCGGCGATGCGTCTCGATGCGATGCGTGTATGCTGAGGCTGGTAAGCCCCGGCGACAAGTAGCGCCATCGGGGCGGTCTGCTGCCGAAGGGACGGATCGTATATAGCGAAACACCCCCTGCCGACTCGATCGGCAGGGGGTGTTCGTCGTATATGTCGTTGTCGGAGTTTCGCTTCGCGGTGCGCTATGCGCCGCCGTGCGTGCCGGCCGCCGAGGCGGGATAGCGGCAGATGCGGTAATATGCAGATGCGCAGGCGTGGTCTATCGACCGTGCAGACGCATCATACGCTGCTCGCGGCGCAGTTTTCTGATCTGAGTGAACAGAAGCACGGCGGCGATTATGACCGATACGCCGTCGGCTGCCGGCATCGACATCCAGACGCCCATCGCGCCGTAACGCGGCGGCAGGAAGACCAATAACGGCACGAGAAAGAGCAGCTGGCGCGTCATCGACATGAATATGGCCAGCGGGGCACGGCCGATATATTGGAAAAAGCTGCCGGCGACGATCTGGAATCCCACTACGGGGAACATCATCAACACGATGCACAGGCCGTCCGACACCACGTCGATCATGGCCTTGTCGGCACCGCCGTTCGAGCCGTCGACGAATGCCGCTGCGACCGTCCCGGGCATGAAGTGGCCTATGAGAAACGCCGCGGTGGTAACGCCCATGGCAGCGAGTATGGTGTATCTCAGCGTCTTTATCACGCGGTCGTATTGCCGTGCGCCGTAGTTGTATCCGACGATGGGCTGCATGCCTTGGTTGAGTCCGAGCACTACCATGACGAAGAGCAGCACCACGCGGTTCATGATGCCGTAGGCGCCGACATATACGTCGCCCACATCGCCGTCGAAGACCGCTTGCGTGATTACGTCGCGTGCGCCCGTGCCTCCGTATTCGAGCAGCGATGTGTTGATGAACCTCACCACCAGAGAGGCGCATATATTGAGCAGGAAGGGCGCCAGACCGATCGATATTATGGCTGCGACGATCTTCCACCGGAAGCGGAAGCTGCGGCGGTGGAATCTCAGAAAACTCTTGCGCGAGGTGTAGTGCACCAGCAGCACGGCCAGTGCCGAGCTCTGCGCTATGACCGTGGCCCATGCCGAACCCTTTATGCCCCAGTCGAATACGAATATGAACAGCGGGTTCAGCACCACGCACATGCCTACGGCCGTAAGCATCACGGCCATCGACTTGACGGGGTAGCCCGAGGCGCGCAGCTGCTCGTTCAGACTCAGGTAGAGGTGCGTTATGACGTTGCCGGCCATGATGATGCGCATGAAGTCGCGGGCGTATGCTATGGTCTCCTCCGAGGCCTTGTCGCCCGAGAAGAAGTGGAGTATCGGGTCGAGGAACCCGAGCATTATGCCCATGACCGAGAGTCCGAGCAGGAGGTTGAGCAGTACGGCGTTGCCGAGTATCTGTTCGGCCGCTCGGCGGTTGCCCTCGCCCAGACGGATCGATATGCGCGATGCGGCGCCGACGCCGACCATGGCGCCGAATGCCGAGGCGATGTTCATTATGGGCAGCGTGACTGCCATGCCCGATATGGCCGCGCCGCCTACGCCGTGTCCTACGAAGATGCTGTCTATGATATTGTACAGCGACGACGACGCCATGGCGATAATGGCCGGTATGGCATACTTGGGCAGCAGCCGACGAAGCGGATCGGTACCCAGCGAGACTGTATTGTTATGCGTATTTTTACTCATCAGGGGACAAAATTACTCATAAAAAACTGAAATGCGTACTAAGCGCGGCAAGAATCTCCGATAATTATATGCGCGGCGGCGGTCTGTGCCGACGCACGCTGTCGCGCTGCGTGTCAGTCGGGCAGCCCCACTCGCCGTGCCGGTCCGACGGTTCGGTGGGAGTTGCCTGCGTCGAGCTTATCGATGATCCGCTTACGGTATATATCGCTTATTCGGCCGGCACGACGATTTCGATATCGTTGCGGCTTATCGCCGCTACGATGTATCCGCCCGTTCGGCGGATCAGCACGGTGCAGGAATCTTCGCCCTGCATATGCGCTTCGATGCGATGCACTTCCGGGTCGACGCTGTCGAGCACCATTTCGCGCGCCATGTTGACTCCGCGGCGCCCGTAATACTTGTACATGGCCTCTTTGGCGCACCACGCCGCGGCAGGCCAGTGGTCGCTGCCGCTCAGCGACAGCTCCCTTGCGGAGAGTATGCGCCGCACGCCCTTGGAGAAGTCGCGGTCGAGCGCCTCTATGTCTACGCCGCAGCGGCCGCTGTCGATAGCAACGGCTGTCATACCTGCGCTGTGCGCCACACTTATATATATATCGGGAGTGTCTACCGTCGGAGCTCCGACGGCGTCGTATGATATGCCTACCCCGCAGCCCAGACAGCGGCGGACTACGGCGCGCCAGGTCAGATATTCGTCGCGCCGGACAGGAGCCGTGCGGCCTCGGCGCGCTCGGCCTGGGTTACCGCCTCGCCGAGCGTATCGGCACTGCGTACCGGTTCGAGCACTACTTTACAGGGCATCGCCTACAACGACTTTTATCTTGTCGGCGCGATGTCCCTCCATTTTTTCGACGGTCATCTGCACGCCGTGTGCCGTTACACGGTCGCCGCGCCGCAGCAGATCGCTTTTCAGCTCCATCATCAGCCCGGCAAGCGTCTCGGCATGTCCCTCGACATCGGCGAAGGTCTCCTCCTCGAAGCCGAGCGCACGCTCGAACTCTCCGATGTGCGTCTTGCCGTCGAAGATGTAGGTATGTTCGTCTATGCGCACGTAGAGCCGCTCCTCCTCGTCGCTCTCGTCCGAGATCTCGCCAACGACCTCCTCCATGATATCTTCGAGCGATACCAGACCCTGCGTCGAGCCGTACTCGTCGACGACTATGGCAAGGTGTATCTTCTGGCGCTGGAAGTCTTTCAGCAGATCGTCTATCTTCTTGTGCTCGGGCACGAAGTAGGGCTTGCGCAACAGCTGCTGCCAGCCGAAATCGTCGCCGTTGTTGATGTGCGACAGCAGGTCTTTCACGTATAGTACGCCCTTTATGTCGTCCAGGTCGTCGTCGTAGACGGGTATGCGCGAGTAGCCCGTGTCGACTATCACGCGTTTGACCTCCTCGTACGATGCCGTCCACTCGATGCCGGTTATGTCTACACGCGGGCGCATGATCTCGACCACCTCCGTATTGACGAAGCTGACTATGCCCGAGAGCATCTGGTGCTCCTTCTGCGATGCGGTCTGCGTAAGGTCGACGGCGTCGGCGAGCTCCTCTATCGACAGCTCGGCGTTCTTCGGGGCGAGGCGGCCTATGCGGTTGCTCATGCGCATAAGCACGTATGCCACCGGATATACCGCCCAGTTGAACAGCCGCAGCGGCTGCGAGAAGGTGCGTGCCACCTTTATCGGGTTGCTCTGCGAGAATACCTTGGGCATGATCTCGCCGAAGAGCAGCAGCAGGAACGTCACGACCACGGTCTTGAACAGAAACTCGTACATGCTGCCGAAGCGGAATACGGCATCGATCAGATTCGAGGTCAGTATGACGATGCAGATGTTTACCAGATTGTTGACTATGAGTATGGTCGCCAGCAGCCTGTCTACGTCGTCCAGCAAGGCGACGACCGTGCGGCTGGCCGTGTCGCGCTTCGATTCGAGAGAGTCGATATCGGTACGCGTCAATGAGAAGAAAGCCACCTCCGACCCCGACACCATTGCCGAGATCAAAAGCAGCAGCAGGCATATGGCACCCTGCACGACTATTTGCGCCGAATCGATGTCTGGCGCCAGACCTATCGCGTCCACGTCGGCCGGATATTATTGTTGGTCGTTGCCGAAGAGCGACTCCTCCGACGAGGGCTTCTCGCCGGTGCGGTCGAGCCTGAACACGGTCTTGCGCGAGCTCTCGCTCTCGGCCAGGAACTGCATCTTGCGGCGGCGGTAGGCCGGTTCGCGCTTTTCCAGGTCGATCGACGTGTAGCGGTCTGTGCGCGCTCCGAGCACCGGTATGCGCTGCTCGGGTACTATCTGCTGACCCTGCGGCTGCGCCGAGGGCTTGGCAGGCGGAATCAGCTCGTCGTTATCGCGTTCTGTTTCGGGCTCGATATCTATCTGGGGCTCGTCGAGCGATATGCCGAACCCGTTATCGGCATCGTCCACGTCGAACTTGCGCTCGATCTGCAAGTCGCAGCCGTCGTCGAATCCCGTAGCCACGATGACCAGCTCCAACATCCCGTCGTCGAGCGTGCGCTTCTCGCTCGCGCCCCAGATGATGTTGGCCGTATGCACGCGGCCGTCTATATCTGTGTAGCTGGCATTGCGCTGTATGTATTTCAGCACGTGCGTGACCTCCTCCTGCAACAGTGTGTCGATGTCGGCTACCGAGAAGCTCAGAAGGATGTTCTTGGCACCCGATATAAGGTTGTTGTCCAGAAGCGGCGAGGCCAGCGATCCGGTGGCGACCTCCTCCGAGCGGTTCTCGCCCGAGGCCGATACTACGGCCATGTGGGCGCGTCCGCTGCCGCGCATGACCTTTTCCAGATCGGAGAAGTCGACGCGCACCAGAGAGTACTCCACCGTGATGAGCTCGGCGATGCCCTTGGTGGCCATGCCCAGCACGTCGTCGGCCTTGCCGAAGGCTTCGCGTATAGGCAGCTTGCCGTACATGTCGCTGAGCTTCTCGTTGTCTATTATCAGCAGCGAGTCGACCCACTTGTGCAGCTCCGTGATACCCTCCAATGCCTGATTGTATCGTTTCTCGCCCTCCATGCGCAGCGGCAGCGTGACTACGGCCACCGTCAGCAGCCCCATTTCGTGAGCCATTTTTGCTATGACGGGCGATGCTCCCGTACCTGTGCCGCCGCCCATGCCGGCGGCGATGAAGATCATCTTGGCCGACGAGGTTTCCAGCAGGCTGCGCAGCACCGGCTCGCTCTCCAATGCCGCGTCGCGACCCTTGGCCGCGTCGTTGCCCGCGCCGAGGCCGTCGCGTCCGAGGCGTATCTTGCACTCGACCGGAGAGTTGTCCATCGCCCGCTGGTCGGTGTTGCAGACGACGAAGTTGACGCCCGTGATGCCCATGTCGTACATGTGGTTCACGGCGTTGCCTCCTGCACCTCCCACGCCCGCGACGAGTATTATCGAACTGGGGTCGAGAGCTATCTGCGATACGTTGTCGCCGGCGATAGCCTTTATCAGGTCGTCGGTCTCGTTCGTATCGTTATTTCTTTTGTTATCCATATCGTCTTCGGTATTTACAAACTTCTTTTGCCGAAATCGCCGTCCTTGTCGCGTCGGGACGACATCGGCTCCTCATCGGGATTCTCGAACGAATTTACTATGTCGGCAGTGCCCCTGGCTATGCGCTTGAACAGCTTGCTGAACATGCCCTGCCGCGAGCTGTCCACTATGTCGTCCGACTCGTCGTCGTCGAAATCGTCGAAGTCGTCGCGGACGGCGTGCTTGGCTGCGGGACGCTCCGCAGGGCGGGGCTGCGGCTGCGGCTCGGCAGCGGGCTGCGGCTCCTCCTGCCTCTGCTCCTCGACGGCTATGCCGCGGCGGTCGACCACGTTGCAGCAGCCGTGCTGCGAGCCGTATATGAGCAGCGAGACGGCGGTCGAGAATGCCGGCGTCGTGATGAGCTCCATAGACTCCTGCGTGATGCCGTACTCGGGGTATGCCGTGCGCACTTCGCACCCCATAACCGTGGTAAAGAGCTGCTCAATGTCGGGCATCGACGACGAGCCGCCCGTCAGTATCACGCCCGACGAGAGCTTCTGCGCGTAGCCCGAGTCGCGTATCTCGCGCCGTGCGTGCTCGGCGATCTCGCTCATGCGCGCTTCGATTATGGTAGCGAGGTTCTTGCTCAGGATGCTCTTTGTGATGCGCGAGCCGCGCTGGAATGTTATGTTGTCGCTCGGAGCAGCGTCGACCAGTGCATGGCCGTAGTTCACTTTCAGCTCCTCGACATATTTCTCGGGTATGCTGTACGAGCGTATGTCGGCATTGACGGCCTGCGCGCCGATAGGTATCGAGGCCATGTATCTTACCTTGCCGCCGTAACATACCGTGACGTCCGTCACGCCGCCGCCCAGATCGACCGTCGCCACGCCGTCGTGCATCTCGTCGCTGTTGGCCACGGCCAGCGGTGCCACAAGGGCGTTGGGCACCACCTCCTTGACCGTTATGCCCGAGCGCTGGATGACGCTTATCAGGCGTTCGCGCATGATCTTGTCGCATAGCACGAAGTTGTATACGGCCGACAGCACCTTGCCGAACGAACCTACGGGAGCCTTCACTTCGCGGCGGTCGACCATGTATCGCAGCGGCTCGGATGTCATTACCGTCTCGCGGTCGTCGGCCACCTTGACGCTGCGCATGCGTCTGTCGAGCGCATCGACATCGCGCTGCGTGACGTTGTTGCTGTTCTGCGAGTCGTCCTCGACATATACGTGGTCGGTTATCTGCGCGCAGCGCACGAACTCGCCCGAGATGCCGGCGTATGCCTCGGTTATACCGATGCCCAGACGCTCCTCGATCTCGCTCTTGGCCGCAGCTATGGCCTGACAGACCATATCGCTGTTGTCTATGCGTCCCGACTCCACACCGTCGACGCTCTTCGAAACGATGCCTTTTATACAGATCTTGCCGCCGGGTTCGGTCTGACCCGCGGCTATGACCACATTCGACGACCCCACGTCGATAACAACCACATAATTGCCTTCCATAATCGAACTTTCGTTAGCTCCCTTCGGCGCCGCCTCAACGGCACACTATCTGTCCCTTGTATTTTACGTTGATGCTGCGATACCTGTCCCAGCCCACATTGCTCAGCGCATTGCGGTAAAAGGCATCGAGATCGGCGAGCTTGCGCTCAATGTCGTCGGCACGTCCCAGCAGGATCGTGTAACGTCCCGAGCGAGGTATGATCTCCAATTCCAGCGCTTTGTCTCCTCCGCCGTGCGCGACGATCTGCACGATCTCCGATGACCAGAAATCGTCGCGGCGGATAATGTCTACAAAGTTACACAGTTTGGAGAAATCTTCCTCTATTTTTTTCAATTTTTTTTGTCGTTTGCCCTCGGCCTCCTGATTGCGCGAGAGGCCGTCTATGTCGGTTTGCAGGCGCTTGGCCTCGGCGGCCAGCTCCTCGCGCCGCTGCGCCTTGTAGAGCTCCACCTGCTCGCGCCTGACGGCATACTCCTCGTCGGATGTGAACCATCCCTTGTGGGCGCGTTGCGCCGAGAGCTGCTTGCGCGAGCGGGCATTCTGCTGCAAGGCTCTGTAAAACGGTATCTTTTCGCGTTCGAGCTCATCTATGCGGCGCTCTATGGCCGCTATCGAGTCGCGGACGATATCCGACGAGTATCCCGAGTATCGGGGCGTAAAGAGCGGCCGGTAGTCGCCCGTTACCACCGGAACGTATGCCGTCGAGGCGGCGGGCGCATCGAAGATATAACCGTCGTCCGAGACATATAGGTCGTAGCCGTCGACCATAAGCCGCATCAGGGGCCGACGCTGGCGGATGTCGATATCGACCGAGCCGTCGCAGTTGAGGCTTACCTCGGCGCGCGCTACGGCCTTGTGCGACGATATGCGCTCTTCGAGCATGGCCAGATCGATGCTGTCGAGACTCTTGCCCACGGGGCTGTACTCCTCCGTCTCGACCCATTCGCGCACTATCTGCTCGGTCAGCAGCGCACCCTCGGGCGAGTCGATGTCGACCGTTATGCGATCGACCGAGGTGCGCGCGCGATGATTCCCCGCACCGTTGCCGGCCGCCGTCATGACGATGACGATCAGCAGCCACAGTGCCGCATAGCCCGCGTATCGCGCCTGTCTGCCCAATCGGTCGCGTCTCATTTCTCAGGACTTTCGTTTGAGAGTGAGGGCTACCGCGTCGCAGCAGGCGTCGATGTTGCCCGCGCCGAATGTCGCCACAACGTCGGTTGTCATCGCTGCGAGCGTCTCGGCCAGCTGCTCGCGCATGCAGATGCGCCACGGCACAGTGAGCCTGTCTCCGATGATCTCCGACACGACGCCCTCTATGGGCTGCTCGCGGGCGGGGTATATCGGCAGCAGTACGACCTGGTCTGCGAGCGACAGCGCCTCGGCGAAGCCGTCGGCAAGATCGCGCGTGCGGGTAAACAGATGCGGCTGGAAGACGGCCGTGAGCCTGCGTCCGGGGAACATGGCTTTGAGCGACGTGATCGCCGCGCGCAGCTCCTCGGGGTGGTGGGCGTAGTCGTCGACATATACCTGCCGCGGGGTGTTGATATATAGCTCGAAGCGGCGCTTGACGCCTTCGAATGTCGCCAGAGCCTCCCTCACGGCGTCGTGGTCGAACGGCTTGGACTCGCGCCGGTCGGCGCACCAGAGCGCCGCCACGGCCGCTATCGAGTTCTCGATGTTGACCATGCCCGGTATGCCGAGGCGGCAGTCGGCGATGATGCCGTCGGGCGTTACGATGTCGTAGAGGCAGTGACCTTCCTCTGCGGGACGTATGTTGCATGCGTAGAAGTCGCCCCCGCAGTCGAGGCTGTAACGGTAGATGCCGATCGAGGGGTTGTCGAAGCGCAGCTCGACACCCTGCTTGATTATCAGCGCGCCGCCCGGACGTATCTGTGCGATGAACTGCGCGAAGGCTTCGTGTACCGCCTCCAACGTGCCGTATATGTCGAGGTGGTCGGCATCGGCTGG
>OFFB01001135.1_pt1 | contig 17663 bp, 16 predicted proteins | sample 1521281 | NCBI WGS metagenome assembly OFFB01 (sample SAMEA3504109, study PRJEB24116) | mouse gut metagenome | biome: mouse gut; feature: mouse-associated habitat; material: faeces | place: Denmark | collected 2011
AAGGATTTTTGTAAATTTCAGCCATAAAACGGCTTATACAAAAAACATTGTACCCTTAAAAGTACAATGTTTTTGTAAAATAAATAGTTTTTTAACTTTTTTTTGCAGTTAACCCTTTATTATTATTTTATAGTGAGTAGCTGTCGGCAATAAACTTTTTAATTGATAGTGCAACATCGTTTGCGGTATTCTCCTTATCGCATTCTACAGTTATCCTAAGCTTATTTTCCGTACCGCTTGCCCTTATAAATGCTCTTCCGAAATTTCCCAAATTGTCTGAAAAGTTGCTTACATAGTCTAAAACCCGTTTATCGTTTGCAATATCTTCCTTTTTATCCGTAATTATATTTATATTAATTTGCGGATACTCCTTTATATCAGTAAGTTTGCTAAGTGGCACATTACTTTCCACAACAAGCTTACACAAATTTGCCGCAACCAGCAATCCGTCACCCGTAGTTACTTTGTCGCCCAATATGATATGTCCCGAACTTTCTCCCCCTAATACGTACCCATTCTCTAGCATTTTTTCCACCACATAATGGTCGCCGACATTTGTTCTTACAAGTTTAATACCGATTTTTGACAGATTATTTTCAAATCCATAATTTGACATAATAGTTCCGACAACCGTATCATTTGCAAGAATATTCTTGTTTTTCATATATTTTGCAAACGCATAAATTATCTTATCCCCGCTTATCACTTTACCCTTATTATCTATTGCAATAATTCTATCCGCATCTCCGTCAAAGCAAAAGCCCAAGTCAAAACCGTTTGCTACGACTTCCTTTGCGCACTTTTCGGGATACAATGCACCGCAATTTTTGTTAATGCTATCTCCGTCATTTTCAGTACCGATGAATTTTGTTTTAATTTTAAGTTTGCCAAATACTTGTTTTGCAAGATAAGTGCTTGCACCGTTGGAACAATCTACAACAACTTTCAATGTGGACAAATCGGGTAAATCTTGGCAGACAAAGTCAATATAATTTTTTACCAAATCGTCTTTATAAATTACTTTACCTTTATTTTTACTTACAAAAGGCCTATCTTTTGCGATATGCTCTTCAATCTGAATTTCTTCGATATTCAAAAGTTTTCTTCCGCAGTCGTTAAATATTTTTATGCCGTTATACTCACTCGGGTTATGAGACGCAGTAATAACTAAGCCGTAATTTGCCCCTGCCATCATTGTTATGTTTGCAACGGCAGGCGTTGAAATCACACCCAAATCAATTACGTCACAGTCACTGTCCAACACTCCTTGAATCAATGCTTTCGACAAACTCACACCCGACTTTCTTGGGTCACGTCCCAAACAAATCACTCCTTTATCTGCAGAATACCCCAAAAAATTACCTACCATATAAGCAATTTTTTCATTAAGTTTTTCGCCATAAATTCCACGTATTCCGTCTGTTCCAAAGTATTTTTTGTCATAATCACACATACGATATTTACTCCTGTTTTCCTTAACCACTTCTCGATTTCTGCCAATACACATACAATTTTTTGGGAGGTCTATAGTAACTGTTGTGCCTGCGGCAATAAAAGAGTTGTCCTCTATTTTGATAGGTGCAATAATATTGCTATTGCTGCCAACAAATACACTATTGCCTATCACACTGCGATGTTTGTTTTTACCATCATAATTTACAAATATAACTCCACAGCCGATATTACATTTTGCACCGATGTCACTATCCCCTATATACGCCAAATGTGCCATTTTTGTATTAATGCCTATATTGCTGTTTTTGATTTCCACAAAATTACCGATTCGGCAATCTCTTTCTACCACACTTCCCGTATGAACGTGAGCCCAAGGTCCTACGGTTGTGTTTTGCTTGATAACCGCGTTATTTACAATACTTTTAGTAATTGTAACATTATTGCCCAAAGTGCAATCCGTCAAAGTATTTCCGTCATTGATAGTAACATCCTTTCCTATCACGCACTTACCGTTAAAAATATTATTGCAGTCAATCACGCTACCTGCCCCTATGGTTGTTTCGGCAGAAATAAATACCCCCTCTGTGCTTTTAAAAACCACCCCGTTTTCTTTATGTTTTTGTATTATTTCAAGCCTGTTTTCTTCTTGACTGCACAATTTATTAATATCCATAATACTTCCTCTCAAAAAATAATATGTACTTTTTAACAAAGTCCTATACTTTCAGTATATTAAATATTCCCATTTTGGGTAACCAATTATTAAAATATATATTACTATTTTTTAAAAGCTAAGTTTGACTAATTGCATTTGTTATTTAAAAATCGCTTGCACAAAATGCAAACGACTTATTAAAACTTTATTTTACATCACCCTCCAAGCTGTAATGTCCCAAGCAAACATCTCGCCTATCTTTCCATTTACCTCTTGTAAAATCCGGGAACGCAACCTTTTGATTATTGTTGTTTATCGATTGTTCGGACAAAGCAGTAATTACCATCCAAGTTGCAGTATCGTAAACATCGATAGGAGGATAATACCCCTCCAAAAATGCCTCGACCATCGCATTAAGCACAAGGGAATCCATACATCCGTGCCCCGCCTTTACTACTGCACCTTTATTTTTCCAAATTCTATGAGCGTATTTTTTTGCATATTTTTTTCCGTTATTCCATATAGGTCTGCTGTTAAACTCATAAAGTTTGCCGTGCACTCCATTATCCTCGAACACCAAATTACTGTCTTCTTGGTACATAGCTTTTGTGCCCCTTACGGTAAACCCACGGCTATATGACCTTGGTAAAGTGGTATCAAGCTGAATAACCACGGTTTGCCCCTTTAAAGTTTCTATAACTGTAGTAACAATATCCCCTTGCTTAAACTCCGCATTTACAAGTTCTTTATCGTCAGCCTTATTCTTTAAAATAAATTCGTGCAAACCTTTTGCCGTAGACGAAAAGGATGTCAAGCTAGTAAAAATATTGCCTCGGTTTATCTCCAATATCTTAGCAATAGGTCCGATTTCGTGAGTAGGATAATTTTCACAATTTCTCTCCAAATAGTTTTTCAATCTGTAATGGCGATTCTCTTTGCCAAAAGCAATTTCTTTCCTCAAGTCATGATGATATCCGCCCTCGCAATGCACAATATCTCCAAAAATACCCTCTCTTGCCATTCTTAATGCCATAAGTTCATATTCGCCATAACAGCAGTTTTCAAGCATCATTACAGGTACTTTTGTTTTTTCGTAAGTATCCACAAGCCTCCAACAATCGTCCACGCTGTAAGCACCGCCGACTTCCATTGCCACAAACTTGCCTGCATTCATTGCATCAACAGCAATATCGATATGCCCTTCCCAAGCACAGGTAATCATTATTATATCAACATTTTCGTCATTCAAAAAGTCTTTATAATTTGTACTGCCTTTAGGTGTGTTGCCACAAACTTTTTTAACTTTGTTTATCGCATCATCAATCCTGTCTTTATATGTATCGCATACCCCTACGATTTCCACATTAGGCATACGCACAAGGTTAAGGCGTAACAATCCAAAGCCTCTTCCACCCAAACCAATCATTGCAATTCTTGCTTTCTTTTGATTGTTTTTCATAATTTCCCCACAATATTTTAATTTTTATCGTTTATGTTACTAGCGTCAGTTACGCTCTCAATATTGCCTTTATTTTGTGCAATATCATTTCCCTCACTGTTATCTTTAATATCCTTTTTATTTAAGCTTTCTTCGTTGCAATTTTTTTCAAAACCTAAGCTACTATCATCGGAAACCTTGCAGTTATTATCATTACCCTTTGCAATAGCTGTTGACTTTTTATTGAAATATTTGCTTTTAATATAATTGTACAAAGTTATTACATCCTTGTCGTACAAAACATTTCCAACTTTTGTGTCTTTTAAATATTTGTACAAAAGCCATACTATCAAATAGGCTAAAGCCCCTGCTATAATACCTACTATAAAACCAAACAATACATCCGACGGGTAGTGAACGCACAAATATATCCTTGAAAAACCAATCAAAAGAGCCGCAAAAAATCCCGTCCAACTGTACTTTTTATTTCCTGCTAGAAAAAACGCCATCATAGCTGCCATACTTGCTGTAGAATGTCCTGACGGGAAGGAAAACTCTGACTCTTGCACACTGCCGACAGCAACCCACCAAGTATGAAATATAGAGGTCTCATCCGCAAAAGGTCTAGGTCTGGCAACCAACGGCTTAATAGTAAGATTGGTTATTATAGCACCTATTGCTATTGCTCCAAACATAGTTATACCAATCTTTCTTGTCTTTTTAAAAGCAATAAGTCCGATAGATAGCAAAATCAAAATTATTCCCCCGTCGCCAAATACGGTAACAAACTTCATAAACCAATCAAAAAAACCGCCCGCAGACACGTGCATGTTATGACCAAATTCCAAAAGGGCAAAATCGAAATTATAAAACGCCCTATTCAACCAATCTGCCAAAATTACCTCCTAATTCAATTTTGACTGCGGCTTTATTTCCGCAGTCAAAACATTTTAATTAATCTTTTTTCAATTCTTCAGCAGGTAAATCTTCTGCAATAAGCTTATCGTGTTTTTCCCTTGCCTCTTCGTTCATTTCCTTAACTTGCTTGATATAAGCAGCTTTATCGGAATCTTTTCTTACACCTAAAATAGAATGTTTATTATCCTTATTGGAAATATCAACTTTATAAATGTAGTTGTAATATCCACTATTAATATAGTAAAAAGTATTTCCGTCTAGAACAGGTTTAACATAATCTGTAACAATATTCTCTTTTATTACTGTTTCCGCCATTCCCAAATTGTTAGGATAACTTTCATCCATTGCAACTTTCATTAGCGCATTTGAATCGGTATAGTAGATATAATTTGTATCCCCTTCCTTTCTGATAGTCAAAATACTTGACTGAGTAATGTTTGTAAGAAGATTATATACAACAGCACCATCTTTTGTAACCAGACCATTGCTGTCAAAATTAGGAATATACATTTCCTCACCGTCAAACACATATACACCTGTAGCAAAATCAATATACCTTACAGAGCCCATTGTTCTACTATCGGCAAATTGTTTTTCGGCATCTTGAGTTTTCTCAAAATTACTATTCAATTTAATTCCGAACAATCCCTCAGAAGTTTGGTCGCCTTTATCGTAAACAGATTTTTCATAATACAAAGCAACTGCTCCGTCCGCTTCGCACTCAACGCTTTTGATTGTATAAGTTATTTTGCTGTCTTTACCGCTCAAAATAGTTTTAACTTCGCCTGTCGAAGTAACGCATTTAATGTCGTTATATGGGTCTCCGTCATTATCTTCGGGAGTCTCGGTACAATATACTGCCATAGAAGCATCTGCTTTACCCGGTGTGTAAGTGGAGGTAATAGGGAAATAAGTATTTCCTGCAGACTCTAAAATAACTTTTGATTTACCCTTATAAGGCAAATAAGTAAGTTTGCTGTTTTCAACATAAATCAAACCTTCGTCGGTAAACTTATATTGATTTGAATTGCCCTCTAAAGTAACAAGCTTTTTAAGTTTTTTACCGCTTAATTCCACACGATAAAAATCCGTATTGTTTTTTTGCAATGTGCCGTCTTTAGCTTTAGCAGTAGACGGAGAGGTAAAATAAACATAGTTGCCAAGCACGCTTATACCGTTTGCGTTGTTGCTATCCATAGCAACTTGAGGAACTAAAACCTCAGACTCTGTACCATCCTTTTTAGCTCTGTAAATTGCACTTTTAGTTACATTACCATACTTATTGTCTTTCTTTTCGGCAATATCATCCAAAGTAATTTTACCATTGACATAGTAAATATAATCGCCTTGAGAAACCACCAAGCTATTATTGTTATATGTTGTAGCTGTTGGGTCGCCGCCTTTCAAGTTCGGAGTTTTGGTACATCCGACTAAAGACAGTGTCAACACAACTGCCAACAATATAGTGATTAAAATAAATTTAATACTTTTTTTCATGACATTCTCCTAAATTTATGCTACCATGACAAATTGCTTATACATATAAATATAATCCGTCATATTAAATTACAATAATTAGTATAATATAAATAAAGAAATAAAGCAATACTTTACAACTAAATTCTTAACAATTTTTTAAAAATAGGTGCAAATATGAAAAAATTTTCCACATATAACGGGCTTTTTACACATAATCCGACTGTTTTTCCGCAAAGTATTACACATAAAAACAATGAGCAAACAAACTTTTCGGCTTACCAAAGTACCAATACCAATGCACAGGATAATACCGAAGAAACGGAAGTCCAAGGGCAAATTTTGCACTATCCGCAATCGGAACAAGATTATCCGTTTATACAAGCAAAGCCTAATATTCCAAATAACGAACAATCAAAAAATGACAAAGTGCCCGAAGATTCAAATAAAACGGAAGATTTACCCGATTATTCTGATTATAAACTATCTCATAACGCCAAATTTATATTGGAGTGCATGCGATTGCATGACAAAATAATCGGTCAACACGAAAAATCAAGCAAATAAGCTTACAAAACCTCGATTGCGACTTTATAAACAATATCTTTAGCAACATTTCTTTCGGATGCAGTAGTTTTTATTGCATCTTTTTTTGTCATACCCTTTTTGATATTATACTTCAAATGTTCCTCTATACTCATACTACACAAATCGCTTGTAAAGTCCTTACCCTCGACTATGACCACATACTCTCCTCGTGGCTCTTCGATTTGCATTTCCCCAAGTATTCCCCTTTCCACACGTTCGAATACTTTTGTAATTTCTTTTACAACAACAACATTTCTCCTGCCAAAAATTCCAAACAAATAATTCAAATCGTCATTGATATTATGTGGCGAACAATAAAAAACCAACTGAATATCTATATTTTTATACGGCAACAATAGGTTGTCTTTATCTTTATTTTTTTCGGGCAAAAAACCCAAAAAACAGAAACCGCGTCTTGTGATACCCGATAAAGCCATTGCACTTGTAACAGCGGTAGCACCGGGAACAACAGTATGTTGAATGTCGTTTTCCACAGCCATTTGCACCAAAATAGCCCCCGGGTCGGAAATGCAAGGCATACCTGCATCCGTAATCAAGGCTATGTTTTTCCCCTCTTTTAACAACTCGATTATTTTTTGTCCGCTACTTCTTTCCTTGTGCAAATAATAGCTTATAAGCGGTTTTTTTATATCTAGTTTTTGCAACAAAATACCACTATGCCTTGTATCTTCACACGCAATCATATCAACACTTTTAAGTGTTTCGATAGCTCTTAAAGTTATATCCCCCATATTGCCGATAGGAGTACCTACCAAATACAAAATACCAGACATTTAAGCACCTCTTACCAATCCGACTACCAAAATTACAATGCACAAAGCTATCCACAAACTGTTAAAGCCTATTACGGGATATAATCTGTTTTTTAACATTTTATTAAAATCCGCCAATTCTTCAGTAGCAAGCATTTCTTCAAATTTTTCCTTATCGCAAAGTACAATATCTTTTTTGTTTTCTATATTCAACACGCCAATATATTCCGACTTTTCTGCCAAGCTTTTAAGCTCGTAAATATTGGACTCAATTTGCATTTTACCCCGATTTTTGACGGATAAATACACTTTATCTCCCACAAAAAACGCAGTTGCAAGCACTAATATAATAAGTGTAAAATTGCTCTCTGCAATGTTGTAATCGCCTGCAAGATATAAGCTTATTGAAAAGGCATAAAGCAACACGATATACGCAATTATTGTGTAATCATTAAAGCTTTTTACTATTAAATTGTTATAGTAATTATCTTTTTTTAATTTATACAAAACATTTAAAACAAGCTTTGCAATAAAAAATATCATACAAATAATTACTAAAAAAATAAATAACCCTTTCATATATACTCCTGCTAAGATTTTACCATATTATCCCTCACAAGTCAAGTTCTACTAATTGTTTGCATTAATTCTCTTATGGTCAAAATACAAAAATTTTTCAATTTTTTTTGCAAATTATTTGACATTAGCAAAAATTTATGTTAACCTAATATCGACATAGCGGTTAACGTAAACTAATATGAACTAAATTTTAGGAGCAACTTATGACAAAATTATTTAAAAGCAATCTCACAAACCATAGCAAAACAAAAATGCTTGCATTAACTGCTGTGTTTACCAGCCTTGTAATAGTAGGAGCGTTTGTCAAATTCGAAATACCTGTAATCCCATTTACTTTGCAAACATTTGCCGTGCAATTAACATCTTCGATGTTAGGGCCTTGGTGGGGCGCATTGGCAATCGGGCTTTACTTGTTTATGGGACTAATCGGTATTCCTATTTTTACTAAAGGCGGCGGATTTACCTATGTATTGCAACCTACTTTCGGCTATTTGATAGGATTTTTTATTGGAGCCATTGTTGGTGGAATCATTATAAATTGCTTTAAAAAGAAAACTTTTTGGGCTTATCTTGCAGGAAATATAGTTAACTTACTTATCGCTTACGCTTGCGGAATGATTTATTTTTACCTTTTGCAAACTTTGTATTTCGGCAAAGCAGTCAGCGCTTATACAATTTTTGTATCTTTATTTTTAATATTCCTACCGGGCGATTTAACCTTTACGGTCATTGCATCTTACGCCGCTAAAAAATTAAAGCCTAATTTAGATAAATTTATTTATCAAACGGCAACAGATGAGGATATAAAAAACTTTGAGGAAAACACTGAAAATTCAGAAATCTCGGAAGTAGCATGTGGTGCTATAAATGACAAAAACAGGGAAATAACAAAAGATATAGTAGCTAAAGACAACTTGGGAGATGACAACACAATAAATTAAAGCTATTCATATTATAATTCGGGATGAAAATTCCGAATTATTTTTTTGCTGTAAAATTCAACTAAAATGATTTTGAATAAGCAATAATACGTATTCAACTAAACTGTTAAATAATTATACTTAATCCATTCAATTCAAAAATATGGTATTTTAAAAAATGAAAAATATTTTAAAATTATTTAAACTATTGTAAATTCAAACCACAAAAAGTTGACTTAAACAAGTCAACTTTTTGCAGTTAATATCGATTTTTGATAGTTTTTTACATTTTAATATCTATTATTCATTTTCCGAAAACTGTTCCTTACCTACACCGCAAAGAGGACAGGTAAATGTATCGGGTACATTATGCCACATAGTTCCTGCGGCAATACCTTCGTCGGGATATCCCAAGTTTTCGTCATATTCAAAACCGCAAATATTACAAATATATTTCAAATTATCTTCCACCTTTTTTGCTTTATAAACTTATTGTGTGTAATTTTTGCAATATTATCAGTTTTTCCTTATTCCGTCTTCAAAAACAATACCTTTATGACGTTTATAATATTTATCTATATTGTTATTCAATATTTCAGCAACTTGCTTACCACTTGTAGCAGGATATACCATATCGTTTTCAATTTCGGGATAACGCACTCTGCTATCTATTTTTAATCCTGCAAGTTTACTGCTCCACCCGTCGACATTGCTTATGCCGATAATAAGCCTGCCAAAAGTCCAAGCAAAAGCCATTTCGGAAAGTGTGCCTGCCCCACCGCCGATTGCTACTACTGCGCTTGCGTTTGCAACAAGGGCATTACGCATAACATCAAGTCCTGTAGGAATGACTATATCCGCAAATTCGTTTACTTCGTTAATATCAAAAGACGGAACTAATGCAATAATGTCTCCCTCTTTATATTTTAGGGAAGATTTTGCACCTTTGCAAGCCGCACTCATAACACCGCCCAATCCACCTGTTTGAATCCTATATCCGTTATCTACAAGTGCTTTTCCAACCTCAAAAGCAATTTTATATTTGTCCGAATTTTCTGCAATCCTAGCATCCCCTGCTATAGCTATTATTTTTCTTCGCTCCATACATCTCCTTAAATCAAGTCAAATTAAATTTTCATATAAATAATAAACATCAATACTCAATCTATTATTCCTATTATTAGTAATTATATTTTATATTTTTCACAAAAATTCAATTTTTTTCAATTTTTAAGTAATTTAATATTTTCTATCGTATATTTATCAATTTTAAATCATTATTTTGTAAATCTCAGTGACTGAACAAAATTATTCAAACTTTTTACCGCAATTTATGCAATAATCCGCATCTTCTTCATTTTGAGTGTCGCAATCTTTGCAACATTTTGATTTTAATAATTTTGCACCACATTTTCCGCAATAATCTGCAGTTTCACCGAAAATCTCTCCGCATTTTGGGCAATGTTTTCCTTTATCCATACTTTCTAATATACTTCCGCCAAAATAAAGTTGCTTTGCGGTTACATAATAAAAAGCTCCAATAGCATTAATTATAGCACCTATAATAACAACTAAACTACCATAAATATTTATTGTATCATTCTTTCGTGGAAGTATAAACATAAGTATAAATCCAACAATCAAAACAATAATACCTGCAAATAACATAGGCAAACCGGTTTTAATCATTTTCTTTTGAAGTTCTTTCACTTTGTCTATATCAATAGTTTTATTGGTTTTTTTTGCAATACTTAAAATGTATTTATTCATTATTTGATTTTTATCCATATTATCACCCTCATTCAATGCTACTTTCAATTTCAGTTTTTTGCACGCTGTCTACACTATCATCTAATTTGACTGCAAGTGTAGTTCCGCATTTTTTACAAAATCTTGCGTTATGACTATTTATAGTACCGCAACTACTACACTCTGTTTGCAATTTAAATTTTGCACCGCACTTTCCGCAAAAATTATCGCTTTCGCTTATACTGCTACCACAAAACGGACATTTACTCATAATAATGTCACCTACAAGACATTTTGACGCCATATAAAAAGTAAAGCCTACTTTAAATAATGCTGGCGAAAAATTAACAATAAAAGCACCTGCGAATAAAAATACGATAAATAATATCAAACCTAAAATATATTGGTCTTTTAACAGCAACATTAATAAACTCAATATACCTAACCCTAAAAACAATACTCCTACAAAAATATTTACGAAGCTTATAAGCATTATACTCTTTCCGTTTTTATGCAATTTATCAACACTTATGTTACCATTGCTGTCAGTCACGTATTTCATAAAGCGTTCAATCATATTCATATACATTTTTGTATAATTTCTATAATAACCAAATCTCATTTTTCTCTCCTTATATTTTTTTTTGATTCTTAATTTTTCTTTTTAACATAAAATTATCAATATTCAAATACAATCCTTGCCATACAAGTTGTCTTTTCTCAAACCACAATTTTGATAAAAACTTTCTCACTTGATTTGGATTGTATATACTTTTTCCAGGTACTTTTACATCAAACTTTCGGATGAATTGTTTTTGGAACTCGAGTTTTTTCAAAAACCTTTCATAATCTTTGTTTTTCTCCCCACTCCAAAAAACTTCACTTATTGCAAACACCCTTGGAAACATATTAAATTTAGCTTTTTTCACATTTTTAACATACTCTGTCCAAAGACAAGTTTCATAACCGAAAATAGCTTTTGTATCATCAATACCCGTTACTCCTTGAGTATTATATGAATCGTCCAAAGTAATATATCCGTAAGGTAAATCGATATAGTATCCACTGCTGTTAGAGGTTACTACTCTTCTGCCACTTTTTACGACATTTGCAAACTCGACATCTTTTTTCGTCCCCCAAAACTGCAATATTATTTCTTTATTAGGTACTATTTTGTCATTTTCGTCAAACTTGTTATACCACACTATAGTTTGTTTTCCTTTTGCAGATAGGTAATCAGCCAAATAATTTGCAAAATACAGCTGTAGCTGTTCCATATTGTCAAGACCTAATTCTTTTAGTTTTCTATTGCAATTTTCGCACAACTCCCATCGTTTTTTAGGGGCTTCGTCCCCACCGATATGAATATACTCGTCCGTAAAAATCTCGCAAAGCTCGTCAAGGATATCTTTGCAAAATGTATAGGTAAAGTTTTTACCTGCACACATTATGTCAAATTTTATGCCCCAATGAGTAGAAACTTTTAACTTCCTGTCAAAACAAGAAAGTTCGGGATAGCAAGCAAGTGCCGACATTGTATGACCGGGCATATCTATCTCGGGAACTACTTTTATGAACCTTTCATGACAATATTGTACAATTTCCTTAAGTTCGTTTTTTGTATAAAATCCACCCTCTTTTTTAATGCCAAAGTTAGTATGCGAACGACTGCTGCCTATTTCGGTAAGTTTAGGATATTTTTGTGATTCAAACCTCCAACCTTGGTCCTCTGTCAAATGCCAATGAAAATAATTGAATTTGTATAAAGCCGCAAAATCTATAATAGTCTTAATATCCGCAACCGAATAATAATATCTGCCAACATCTAGCATAAATCCTCTAAATAAATTTTGTGGTTCATCCTCCAAGGTAAAAGCACATAATGGCTGAGACAAAATCTGTTTTAGGGTTGTAGTCGCCCTAAAAATGCCTTCCTCTGTACATGCACTTACTGTCATTCCGTTTTCCTGTGCATGCATGCTATACCACTCCTTATTGTGGTCGTCCGATAAAATTTTAAATTCTATGGTGTATCCTTTATCTGAACAAATGTATTCGGTTTTATCTATTATAAAGCTTTGCAAATCATTTTTGGCAAACTCGGATAAATCTCCTTGCAAACTAATTTCACGGAAATTTATTTGCAAATCATTTTCGTTAATGCTTTTTACTTGCGGTACGATTTTTATCATATCAATCCCCTATTACATTATATATATTTTACTATATATTCATTTTATAGTCAATAGATAAAGATAATATCTACATATAGTAGATATTTTTAATAACAATTTGTTATATAATATCTTTAGATATATGATATTCGCATACAATTTAAAGCATATTCCACGTTGCAGAGAATTTGTTTATAAAATAACCTTGAGCCTACTTGGCACAAGGTCATTTAATAGTTTTTAATTTAAGTTTACTTAGCCTCTTTTTTGCCGGACTTTTTATTTATTAGCAACAACGCCGAAGATAACACTACCGCAACCGAAGTTACATTGTGCATTATCGCACCTGTCATTGGGTCAAATATACCGAACAACGATAATATAATACTGATAAAGTTGACTGTCATAGCTAGTATGATATTGCGTTTGATAGTAAACAATGTACGTTTTGAGTGTTTTACACAATAAACAATTTTGTTCATATCACTGTTTAAAATTGCCATATCCGCTGTTTCAATAGCAATATCGCTACCCAACGCCCCCATTGCAATAGAACAATCTGCCAGCTTTAGTGATGGAGCATCGTTAATTCCATCGCCAATCATACAAACTTTTAAGCCCTCTTTTTGCATTTTTTCAATCTCTTGCAATTTTTCTTCCGGCAACAAACTGAATTTCACTTCCGATATACCGCATTTTTCAGCAATAAATCTTGCACTCTTTTCGTTATCGCCTGTTAGCATTACAGTCTTTTTACCCATTTTATTAAGCCTATCTACAACTTCAAAAGCATCTTCACGGATTGTATCTGCAAATGTGATTATGCCTTTTTCCTCTCCGTCTATAATTACGCTTACCACTGTTTTACCTTGGTTTAAAAATTCGTTTGCTTTGTCATTTAATTTGCTGTTATTAAGTTGCAATTTCAAGCACTCGCCATACGAAATAACTTGAATGTTCCGTCCTTCGATTACACCTTTTACGCCCACGCCTTGAATAGTTTCAAAATTGTCTACTTTGTCAAACGTGATTTCTCCTGCTTTGTTTACCACGGCTGTTGCCAAAGGATGCTCGGACATAAGTTCAAGGCTTGCAGCATATTGCAAAACTTCCTTTTCCTCAATACCATCCACCGCAATGTCGCTTACTGTTATCTCACCCTTTGTCAAAGTACCTGTTTTGTCAAAACAAACTATGTCACATTTGCTTATAACCTCTAAGCTCGCACCACTTTTTACAAGCACACCGTTTTTAGCGGAATTACCCAATCCTGCGGCAATAGCAGTAGGTGTTGCAAGAGCAAGCGAACAAGGACAAAATACAATCAATACCGTTATTGTTCTTATAACTGCCTCTATGGCGCTTACTTTAAATGCGTAAAATGCTATAATGCCAACTAAAATTGCAAGCGCTATTGCTGTAGGCACTATTATGCTTGCCCACTTGTCTGCAACTCGCGAAATAGGAGCTTTTTTACCCTCTGCCTCTTCCACAAGCTTTGCCATTTTAGATATTGTCATATCTGCAAGCAATTTTGTCACTTTAACTTCGATAACACCCGATTTGTTAAAAGTACCGCCAAATACTTTATCTCCCTCGCCAAGTTCAGCCAAAGCGTATTCGCCTGTAACGGATGATTGGTCGACGGATGCTTTTCCGCTGATTATTTCGCCGTCCACGCTGATTTGTTCGCCCGCTTTTATTACAACTATGTCGCCAACTTGTATTTGTTCAAGCGGCCTTTTTTCAAGTCCGTTTCCAACTTTTACAAACGCCTCTTTTGGGATTAAGCCTACTAATCTTTCAATACCTGCACGGCTCTTTTTTACTGTAAAGTCTTCGATAGCTCCGCCTATTGCCATCAAAAATGCAACTTCAGCCGCTACAAAAACATAACTATGCGAATGTCCGCTACTATCTATTTGATAAAAGAAACCAACTATTTCAAGTATAACCGCCGATAACATTGCAACACTTATAAGCACAGAAGCGGTTATTTTTTTTCTTGCAAGCGATTTGACAGCTCCTACCAAAATAGGTATTCCGCAAATTATAAATGCAACCCATGCAGGATTAACATAATAAAAAGCTATTGTCCAAGGTGCATCCGCCGCGATATGATGCCAATTAAAATATCCTGCAATCAAAAACGCTAAAGAGACCACAAGTTTAACTATATTTATAATATTATCCCTTTTCGCATTTCCGCTCGAGTGTTTTTCCGTTCCGCAACAAGATGCGTGAGATTTTTTATCTATACCGCAACAATTTAAATGACTTTCCTCATGATGTCCGCTACAACATGAGTGTTCTTCTTTATGTGAGTGACAGCAGCAGCTCTCTTGTTTTTGCACGCTTTTTGCCTCACAGCAACTATGCTTTTCTTCGCTTTTTGTATGGCAACAAGATTTTTTTTCGACCTCAGCATTTTCGTTGCAGCAAGACTTTTCCTCCTCATTGTGGTGGCAACACTCTGTGTTTTCTTCCTTTTCATTACAACAGCAATCGCTTTTCCCTTCGGTACTTTTGCTATGGCAACAAATTTCGCTGTGATTATGCTCGGAGCAACAAGTTTTTTCGGCTATATCATTGTCACTATCACTACAACAACATTTTTCTTGTTTTACTTCAATCTCTTTATTTTGGTCATCGCAACAACAAGGCTCTTTTTCTTCCTGTTTGCTATGACAACAGCACTTTTCCTTTTCCATATTAATACCTCCTACTTATATTTATCCAACACTTGATTAAGCTTATCCAAAGCAGTCAAATCACCATTTGTCACACTGTCTTTTACACAATGCTCAATATGGTTTTTCAAAATAGCCTTGCTAAGCTTTTGAACAGACGATTCAATCGCAGATAATTGCAACAGAACATCCGAACAATCTTTACCGTCCGATACCATTTGTCTTACACCTCGAATATGCCCCTCGATAGTTGCAAGCCTTATATCGATATTTTTTGCAAAATTTCCTTCCATACTTATCTCCTTTCCCCCTACCCCTGCGGGGGGGGTATGTTTACATTGTTAGTATATGCTAAAAAATTGATAATGTCAATAGTTTTTATAAAATTTTTTTGTTATTTGCAAAAATAATTTCAAAATGACACTGCACACTTTTATATATTTAATTATTAAACACTCTACATATTTTGTTTTCCCCTTGTCAAATAGCAAGTTTTGTGCTAAAATTATATTGATTACAGTGTAATCAAACTTTTACTTGCATTGCATACTAAAATTATGAGTATAAAATGCAATAATTATTACATATAAAAACACCTACTTAAATAATCAACGCAAAACAGTTTTCGGAGGGAATTATGAAACTTAAAGTAAAAATGTTGAAAGATGAATATTGGTACGGCGGTGATACCAATATAGGTTTTTTTACACCGCTAAGCCGAAAATCCGTTTATATTGCAAATAATACAGTTGTTCGCAGTTACGGGCAATCAAACACTTTATGGCTGAGCAATAAAGGCAGAGTGATATGGAGTGAAAAAGGTTTTTTGACAAAATTTATTTTCGGTCACATAACTTGCACGAGTAGCAAAGCAGAAATCAAACTATACGAGGCAGAGGATAAAACCCTTAAAGGTGCTTATTTATATGCTGTTAGAAACTTTATGCAACCTGACGGTAAACACCCTAATCCTATTATGTTTAAAATTCCGCAATATTGTACATGGATTCAGTTTGAACATAATCAAACGCAGGAAAATATTTTGTCTTATGCTAAATCCATTTTACAAAACGGAATGCCCGCCGGCGAACTTATTATCGATGACGGCTGGCAAACACATTTCGGTCAATGGGATTTTGACCCTAATAAATTTACCAATCCAAAAGAAATGTGTGACCAACTTCACGAATTAGGCTTTAAAGTTATACTATGGATTTGTCCGTTTATCAGTCAAAAATCGGTACATTACGAGTATTTAGTCCAAAATGACTTGCTAGTAAAAGATAGTACAGGCAACATTGCGTTAAGAAAATGGTGGAATGGCGAAGATGCACTTTTAGACCTTTCCAACCCAAAAGCTATGACTTGGTTTACCGATTGCACAAAAAAATTAATGACCGAATTTGGCGTGGACGGCTTTAAACAAGATGCAGGCGATGCAATGTATTACCAAGATACCGACATAACTTTCGGCTCGGTAGATGCCAACACTCAAAGTAATTTGTGGGCACAATCCGCAATCGACTTCGATTACAACGAACTCAGGGCTTGTTTTCAGTTCGGTTGCCGCGGTGTTGCACAAAGACTTGCCGACAAATCGCATAAATGGGGAATATTGGGACTTGGTGCTTTGCTGCCAAACACTCTTACGCAAGGTATAACAGGTTACGCTTTTTCTTGCCCCGATATGATTGGTGGCGGTCAGATGGGCGACTTTTTAGGTAAAGACAAAAACAATCTTGACCACGAACTTTTTATCAGATATGCACAAGCCTCTTGCCTAATGCCAATGATGCAATTCAGTTTGGATATTTGGAATATTAGCGAACAAATTAAAAATGTTTGCTTAAAATGTATTGACTTGCACCAAAAATATTCCGATTACATTATTCAACTTGTCGAACACGCAAGCATTACAGGCGAGCCTATTGTAAGATATATGGAATACTGTTTTCCTAACAAAAGCTATGGCAAAATAACAAGCCAATTTATGTTGGGAGATGATATTTTGGTTGCACCTGTTTTGTCAAAAGGCCATACTACAAAAATGGTTTATATCCCAGACGGTAAATGGCAATATAAAGATAAAATATATAGCAATGAAGTAGCAATAATCCCCGCACCTTTAGACGAACTTGTTTATCTTACAAAGGTTAAAGATTAATTTTATAAAAAGTAAAATTGTGTTGTAAATTAATTTATAAATACAAAATATTTATTACAAAAATATATTATTTTTAAAATAATT
>OFFB01001137.1_pt1 | contig 17625 bp, 25 predicted proteins | sample 1521281 | NCBI WGS metagenome assembly OFFB01 (sample SAMEA3504109, study PRJEB24116) | mouse gut metagenome | biome: mouse gut; feature: mouse-associated habitat; material: faeces | place: Denmark | collected 2011
TTGGTCCCGAGCGGGCTGCTGCACCTTCTCGATCCGCAGATCCAGCAGGGCCTCCCGCAGCTCCCGGACCACGCCGGTGAGGCAGACGGCGTCAAGTGGCATACCCTTCCTCCTCCATCATGGCGGCGAAGAGCTGGTTGATCCGCTCCCGCCGGCCCTGTAAATACAGATACCCCAGCAGACACTCCAGGGCCGTGGCCCGCAGATAGTCCGCCCGGCTGGCGCTGCGGGGGACGGTGTGGACGTGGGCGTTGCGCCCCCGCTTGAACACCGCCAGCTCCTCCTCGGTCAAAAGGGGCAGAATCCGCTCCGCCCGCTCTGCCTGGGCGGGGGCCCGCACCAGCGCCACCGCCGCCCGGTGGAGGCCCCTGCCAGTGGCCTTCCCCTGCGCGCACAGCCAGGTCCGAACCAGCAGCTCATAGACCCCGTCCCCCAGGTGGGCCAGGCCGATGCTGCTCATGGCCCGAATTTGGTCCTCCGGCAGGTGCATATCAAAATAGTCGTTCATAGCGTCACCTGATTTCTGTTCAATCAAGGACTATCATATCGGGCCTGGGACCGTCTGTCAATCCTTTTTTAGGACCCGGTGGACCGGTAGTGCCGCACCCCCAGCCGCCACAGCAGGGCGCAGGGGATAAGAAACAGCAGCGCCGCTACGGGCAGCAGCCCGTACCACGCCGGGCCCCGGTCGAAGAGGTACTGCAAAGGCCAGTGCTGGACCAGGGCCAGGGGCACCAGGAAGGTGAGGATCACCAGCACCGGCCTGCCGTAGACGCCGAAGGGGTACTTGCCGTACTCCCGGGGGCCGTCCATGAAGATGTTCAGCGCCTCCACATGCTCCAGGGTGAAGAACGTGACGCAGGCGTTAATCAGGAACACCCCAAAGAAAATGCCCGCGCCGCAGAGGATCATCAATGCCAGCGTCAGCGCCTTGAACGGCGTCCAGCGTACCGCGCCGGAGGGAATGGCCCAGGCCAGCATGATAACCGCCTGGAGCAGCCGGGCCAGCATGGTGGGCTTCATGTCCTGGCACAGCACCTGGAAGAGCGGGGACCGGGGCCGGACCATGATGCGGTCGAACCGGGCGTCGGAGAGAAGCTGGTGGAACACGTCAAAGCCCCGCCCGAAGCACTCCGCCAGACTGGTGGCCGCCAGAACGGCAGAGAAGCACAGCGCCAGCTGGGGCAGGGTGTAGCCGCCTACGGAATCGAAGCGGTCCAGCAGGAACACCACGCTGAGGAACACGTTGGTGGTGATGAGCAGATGCCCCAGGCAGCTGAGGAGGAAGCTGGCCCGGTAGGTCATGGCGGAGCGGAAGTGGATGGAGAAAAATTTGAAATACAGCCGCATTTCTCAGCCCCCCAATATCACCGCGCGGCGCAGGCCGCCTCTTGTGAGAAGGTACCCGGACAAGATCAGGGCCGCTGCCCAGAACGCCTGCAGCCCCATCACCGCCGGGGTCTCCCCCAACGGGATGTCCCCGCTGAAAATGCGCAGGGGCACGTTCTGCATGGAGGCGAAGGGGGTCAGCTCTGCAAAGCGCCGGAAGCCCTCCGGCAGGAAGGGCAGGGGCACGATGGCCCCGCCCAGCAGGTCCGCCGCCGCCACCGACAGCACCATGATCCCGTTGGGGTCCGTTAGGTAGAAGGTCAGAGAGCAGACGAACAGGCTGTAGGCGCACACCACCAGCACCATCAGCGCCATGGACAGCAGGAATACCCCGAAGGCCGCCGGAGAGATGCGCACCCGCAGTCCCCAGGGGGCCGGGAGCAGGGAGGCCACCAGGATCACCGGGACCATCCGCAGCGCCGCCCTGGCCAGCCGGTTGGCGATGGAGCGGGACATCCACATGCTGTACATATCTGCGGGCCGCAGCAGCTCGTAGGACACCGCGCCAGTCTTCACCGACTCCAGGATGTCGTATTCCCACTGCCACATGGCGAAGAGGGTCAGGAAGGCCTGCTGGAGCCAGATGTAGGAGGACAGGGCCTCCATGCCCATGGGGAACCGCTCCGGATGCTCCAGCCAAAAAGCCCGGTAGAGCAGAATCTCCATCGCGCCCCACGCAAACTGGGTGCTCATGCCCGCCAGGGCGGCGGCCCGGTACTGGAGCCCCGCCATCAGGCGCATCTTGAAGAAAGACCAGTATTTTCTCATGTCCCCGCCCCCTCAGATGCCGAAGCGGCGGTACAGGTCCGCCACCGACTCCTCGGTGGACAGGTTCTCTCCGGCCATGGCCCGGATCTGGGCGGTGTCCCCGTCCAGCAGCAGCCGGCCCTTGCCGATGAGCAGCACCCGGGAGCACAGGGCGTCGATGTCCTGCATGTCGTGGGTGGTGAGGAGCACCGTGGTGCCGCACAGCCGGTTCTGCTCCAGGATAAACTCCCGGACCTTGAGCTTCGACACCGCGTCCAGCCCGATGGTGGGCTCGTCCAGAAACAGGACCTTGGGCCCGTGGAGCAGGGCGGCGGCGATCTCACACCGCATCCGCTGGCCCAGGGACAGCATTCTCGCCGGGGTTTTCAAGAGATCGCCCAGGTCCAAAAGGGCCGTCAGTCGGGCCAGATTCTCCCGAAACTCCGCCGCCGGGACCCGGTAGATGTCCCGCAGAAGGTCAAAGGACTCCATGACGGGCACATCCCACCACAGCTGGCTGCGCTGGCCAAACACCACCCCCAGCCGGGCCACGTGGCGCTTCCGGTCCTCCCAGGGCGTCAAGCCGTCCACGGTGCAGGTCCCTCCGTCGGGGCGGAGGATGCCGCTGAGAATTTTGATGGTGGTGCTTTTTCCCGCGCCGTTGGGGCCGATGTAGCCCAGAATCTGGCCGTCAGGCACGGTAAAGGACATGTCCCGCAGGGCGGGGATCTCGGTGCAGTCCCGGGAGAAGAGGCTCCTCAGGGCGTTCCCCAGCCCGGCCTCCCGCCGCCTGACCCGGTAGGTTTTTGAGATTCCTTTCATTTCAATCATGTATTGCTGCTCCTTTGTGAAAGATGGGTCCCGCTGCGCGTCAGACCAGCGGGCGGCGATCAGGCGCGCCGCCATGGCCTTAAAAGCAAGCGGGAGACAGTCCCGTCCGCAAGCCGGCCGGGAGGTCACGAGCCTTCCCCGGCCGTCACCGGACTGCCCTCTTTCTGTGGCGGAGCCAGGCAGCTCCTGGGCAAACAAAAAGGAAAATTATTATATCATCGGATGTGGAGGTTGTCAAGGTAACGCATTTTTCATGTCATTCCCGGATTTCCATCGTTTTTCCAAGGATTTTTCGCTAAAAGTCAAGAGAAATTTGCAAAAGACAAGAAAGAATAGCACCTTGCATAAGTGAGGCGGGCATATTTTATGCGTTTTCACAACAAAATGACATGACAAGCCAGCCGGATGGGTCAATCCCATTCGGCTGGTACGCTTATATAGGACCGGGGCGTTACGCCGCCTGGAGCTCCTGGTCAAAGAGCATGGCGGCGGACTTCCAGCCCAGTATCTTGCGGGGGTAGTTGTTGACCCACCGCTCCGCTGCCATCACCTCCTCCTTTGTGACCTCATCAAAGTTGGTGCCTTTGGGGAAAAACCGTCTAATCAGCCGGTTCATGTTCTCATTGCTGCCCCGCTCATAGGCGCTGTACGGGTGGCAGAAAAACACAATAGTCCGCTTGCCCTTGCGCCGGTGGGACATCTCTATGCCCTCGAAGTCTTGAAACTCACAGCCATTGTCAACGGTGATGCTCTTGAAAAGTTTATAGAACAGCTTACCAAAGCGCCGCTCCAGGCCGTTGATGGCCTTGACCACGCTGGCCGCCGTGTGGTCCTCCACCAGCAGGACAATCCCCATGCGGGTCCGCCGCTCTGTCAGCACCAGGAGGGCTTGCTTGGAGCCCTTGCACCCCATAACGCTGTCCATCTCCCAGTGACCAAAGCTGCCCCGGCTCTTGACCTCCTCCGGGCGCTTTTCGATGCTCTGGCCACGGGGCACTCTGGCGGCCTCTTTCTTGCTCTTGGCGGCGTAGTGGCGGCGGCCCTTGTCATGCAGGTGCTCCGGGGTCAGGAAAAGGAACACGTCCCCACGGTAGATATAATTATAGACCGTATTCTCACAGATTTCCGTGTCAAATTGCTCCCCGTTTCTATCCTTGAAACGCTGGAGAGGCATTGCCACCCGCTATGCCAAGAACTCCGATGCTTTTATCGCCGCGGTACATGTTCGTTGTATCGCCATTTGGGCTGCCATACGAGCTTAACTCGAGTAGACACTATCTAGCGGATGCCGTTTTTATCTAACAGCGGGAGTACAGCGTCTCGAACATGATACAGAGCTTGAAATTCCATTTTATATGGAGCTTCACATAACATGGATTATGGAAAGTCTTTTGTTATGCAAAGAAAATGACTGAATATGTCAAAGCAGTGACATATCCAGTCATTAACTTCAAATAATTTTCCCAGTACACTCTCGCGCATAGGCATTAAGCCACTCAATTAAATCTGGTTCATCAAATTGCTCCATTTCGGTTACTGGAGGTGCCTTCAGCAGCTTTGCCGCTTCGAGTGCCTTTTGTTTCATTGCCAAATCAGCATGTGCATATCTCTCGGTGGTCATAATGTCGCTGTGTCCAAGAATGTCTTGAATCACATGTATGGGTACACCGGACTGCAAAAGGTGCATTGCCTTGGTATGACGAAGGACATGAGGTGTAATTCTTTCAGGGATTGTAGAAGAGTATTCACGAGCTTGAGAGGTGTACTTGTTTAGTATATATGCAATACCAGCCCTTGTAAGACGATTGTGTTGGTGATTTACGAACAAGGGGCTATCTCGTTTGCTTGTATCCAACAGATTCCATTCCCGAAGATGTGCACGAAGAATTTCCACAGTATTTGAGGTCAACGGTATTTCACGAGATTTGCGGCCCTTTCCAACTAAAAGAACCTTTCCTTGAATGGGAAAAAGTTTCTAACCTTATCCCCCCCTTTAGGGGGGATAAATTCCGGCGGCGTTTTTGCTATGCGTAACGTAACAGGCCAAAATTTTTTAGATTTTATGGGCAAAAATACCGGGACTTCTTTGCCCCGCATTGGTTTTAGGCCCAGGGAGGACCCGCGCCGGGGGGTGGCCGTCGATCTCGCGGGCCTGTTGGCCTGCGTCCCTGCCTCCCGGCGCGTCCCTGGGGGGCGGCGGGGTGAAAGGATAAAGCCCCCGCCGCACACCCTCCACACCCATGGGGCGAAAAGCGGCGGGGCCACCAGGTTTCTGTCCCCCTGGCGGCCCCTGTATTCCTTGCGGCTTTTCATGCTATCAATATAGCACACCAAAACGTCCGATAACGTCCGAACTTTTACGCCTTGCCATTCTTTTTTGCGGTTGGCTTTCCCTGCGCTCCAGCCACGCCTATGACCTCCCCGCTTTTCTCATTGGCGGCCAGGGCGTCCAGGGCGGCGTTGTAGTAATCAATCACGCGGGACCGGCTCATGTGTACCTCACTGGCGATCCGCTCCCACTTCCGGCTGTCTATATGCCGCATTTCCACCACGGTCCGCTCCATTGACCCTATTGGCAGCAGGTCTATTAAGTCCATGACATTCTGGACGGCCCTGGCCATTTCCTCCTGCTGGGCCTCGATCCGCTCCTCCACGTCTGCGATCTGAAAGACAAGGGCGCCCGCCCCGTCCGGGTGTACCGGCTTGGCGGATGGCGTGGCCCGGAACGCCGGGGCGGTGGATAGCCCCCGCAGTTCTGCGGATAGTGTGCGGCGGCGCTCCTCCAAAATCCGCTTTTTCTGTTTGACCGCGTGATATTGCTGCAGGTAGCGTTTCACCGCCTCCCGCTCCAGTTTGGCCCCCGTTGTCTTTCTGCCCATGGTTACACCTCGATTATGTCAATTCCCAGTTTGTCCTTTAGCAGCTTTCGCTTTAGCAAATATTCCTTGGTCCGTGTGGGGCGGCTTTTCACGTCCTCAACCACCAGATCCCAGGGTAATCCCAGCCTGTCGGACCACTCCACCGGATTGTCTGCGTATATTGCCCACCTTTTGGCCGGCGGTGTCCTGTATGTAAAATCCGCCCTGTACCGGATGGCCCGCACCCGGCGGCCCTCGGTGTCTGTGTATGCCTCTTGCAGCGTAAAATCCACTTGCAGGCGCAGGTCCCGGATCTGCCCCGCCTGTTCCAGCGCGGCCAGGTGATCATAGCGCCGGGCCTCCTTTTGGCTGTCGAAATGGAGGACGGCCCCGGACGTCGTGATCCGCTCGGTGGGGCTGTTGTGGTATTTGCTGGCCTTTGGCGGCCCGTCAGCGGCAGGGGAGGGAGGAGGCCCCCGCCGCTTTTGCTGGGCCATGTATTTCTGGAGCGCCTGGGCCTGATATTTTGGCGGCAGGTCTTTCACGTCAATGGCCACCAGCTACACCTCCGCCGCGTCCGGGATCTCCACATACTGCCACGACATGGAACACACAAAAACGGTCTGCGGCTCCTCCACGCGCTCCGGCTGGTTCAGGCGGTAGCGGTGTAGGGTAGGCTCGAAACCGTAGGGGTAGGGGGTGCCCTTGATCTTCTCCTCCAGGACATGGAGGCCGCCGGACAGCGGGGCGGGATCCTCCAGCCCCTTGTCGAAACGGTGGGCGGTCCGCCTGGCGTAGCAGTAGGGGCACCCATGGCGGCACCCGGTCAGCGGGTTCCATGACATGGTGGCCCAGTCTATTTTCGTCTTGTTCATTGTGCGATCTCCTTTCTGTTTTCCGGGGGCGTCTGGTTCGTCCCCAAACTTTACACATTTACAAGGCCATAAAAAGCTGAACTTACATTCAGCCCGATCCCGCCTTTTTCCGCTGTGCCTTTTTGATCGGCTCCGGTCTCCGCACATACTTATAATATAGGTAGCCGTATTTTGTGGCTTTGCTCTCCACCAGTATGTAGCCCTTTGGCGGGCGGGGCGGTTTGTTCTCTGTATAGTTGCGCTTGACCTCGGTGGACGGTTCCCGATCCGGCTTGTCCAGCTTTCCGGCCTTTTTCCAGCGGTGGCCGCCCTGTTCCGGGGTCCAGTGGTCAAAAAGATAATTCGCCAGTCCGGTGTAGTCCTGGCCGTGGTCTATACCACTATAATAATTGTGTTCCCGTAGGTGTTCGATCCGCACGATCTCACCCATGCCCCACAGCTTGCGGATCTGTTCCTCCGGTATGCCCTCCGAAACCATGTGGAAATGGATCCGGTGGGTGCCTTTGCCGCGCCCCATGTAGATCAGGATCCTGGCCCCTGGGAAATGGTACATTAGGCGCCGGGTGTAGTTGTCCCGCAGGCGGCGGGCCTCTTGGAATGTGTGGACCTCATATTCATTATTTAATGTAAGGGTGCTATACAGGGAGGACGGGCCGAAATTCTGGTTAAACAGGCGGGCGTGGTTTCGTTTGGAAATTCCGATCCGGTGCTGCTCCCGCTCCTCCGGCGTCTTAAACCTGGGCCGTGGTTCTGCCTTTTTTATATCCCGTACACGGTCCGGGACATTAAAAACGATTTGCTCACACACGGACCCGGAAAAAATCCGCGTTTTTACTCTCTGCATATCGTTCCCGCCTTTTCCGTCGTGGTAGGTTCTGCCCCGGCGGCTTTATCCGCCGCCGGGGTCCTCTTTCCATTCTTTTACAATGCAATCCCGGCACATATAGCAGTCCTCGCAATAGTCGCACAGGTCCAGCCCATCCATGGCCGCCCGCCGGATCATGGCCTCCAGGTCCGGGACGTTGATCTGGCGGTTTGGGTGGATCAGTTCCACCACCTTGGCCAGATATTGGCCCGCCTGCCAGTCCCCGAAAACCTCCACCGGGCCGTCCTGCTCCATGGTTTCCGGGTTCAGCGGCACAATGGCCACGCTGCTGCCCTCCGGGTCAGCCTCCCATTTTGCCGGTGTTTCCTTGACCACGTTGCCGTCCTTGTCCAGTTGCCGGCGGCCCAGGGTGCAGGTGCCCACCCCTATGCTGATTATTCCCACGGTTTTGGCCTCCTTTTATCCACGTTTCGGATCGTATTTCCTAAAATCCGGCTGCGCCTTGAAGATCAGCCGGTTATTGCACCACCTTTGCAGGTGCCTGGTTTCCTGGGGTGCCTGGTCTTTATTGTAGATCATGACATAGGGCGAATATCCCAGGTCCCGCAGGGCATAGACGCGGGCCAGGTCCTCCTCTGGTGTGCTGTTGAAATTGGTTAGAACATACACGCCTTTTCTGCTGGGGTTCTTGCGGCTGTACCACTTTGAAAACCTCTCAAAGTATGGCCGCAGGTCCTCCGCCGGGTTGTCCCATGCAAAATGTAAACGCTCGATCCGCATTTTCCCCAGCAGGTCCGCCACGTCTTTGTCCACCAGTCGTATGTCCAGCCCTTGGTTGAAGTCCACATAGGCCCTGGAGGCCACCAGCTGCTCCAGCAGGTCCCGCCGCTCTGGACAGGCCAGAATATTGGGATCCATGATTACCACGTTTTTCTGGTCCCTCCAGAACTCTGAAAGATCCGCCACCTTTCTGGAGGCGCGGCCCTCTTTCCCTCCTACATGGCAAAATCCGCACCCACGGGGACAGCCCCGCGTCAAAAATCCGTATGCGGTTCCCTCGGTCAGTTCAGGGTACAGTGAATAGTCTGGATAGATATGCTCTATCTCCGGCGGCAGGGGCTTGTCCCGCTCCGGGTGGTATACCTCCAGGCCGTTCTCCAGGGTGATGGCGTACCCCGTCCCGCCTTTGATCACCTGGTCAGCGTTCAGCGGCTCCGGCTGGTCCGGCGTGTATGTATCGCTGAAAACCTTAGACATATACACCACATCATAGTGGAATAAATCGGACCACCACCATTCCACTGTGTCGCCTCTGGCCTTGTGCCATGCGGATATTTTCATAAGCGCCAGGTTTGGGTAATTGTGGCCGTCCACGTCAATCAGGCCGATTTTCAAACCGCCACCGCCTTTTCCAGCTGTTCCATGGTGGTGATCTCCTCCCCGCACCATTCCGGCAGGTTTGCCCGCACCAGGGCCGTGGCAAAGGGTGGCGGGACTGCGTTTCCACACCTGGCCACCTGTTTGGTTTTGCCGTACTCCTTGCCGGTGTAGTCCCGATCTATTTTGTAGTCGTCCGGGAAACCGTTGGCCCGGTACAGTTCGCGGGGCGTCAGCATACGCAGGCCAATGTCCGCCATGAAATACCAGGCCCCGCCGATGGAGAACAGGATCACCTCTGTGTCCTCCAGGTGATAGTCGCAGAACTCATTCAAGGCCGCCCGAATTTTTGGCCAGTTTTGCAGGTCCGCCCCCGGCTCCGCCTTTACGATCCGGGTTGCCACCACGCCATGGTGGCCGCCTCCGGCGGTGATTGTCTGGAGCGGGTCCTGGGCTTGTCCTCCCAGGTTGGTGCCTTTCATCTTGACCATGTGGGCGGTCTGGAGGGCGTTGTGGTCCACCGCTGTCACGGTAGGGAGGGGATCGGACGCCGCCGCGCCTACCACGCCGCCGTAAAATTTTGACAGGTTGGCCACCGTTACGCCCTCCCGGTCCCGCGTTGTTATCGTATGCAGCGGGGCCGCCGCGTCCTGATTATGATCCCCGTTGTAATACTTTGTCAGGGTGGCCGCCGCCAGCCCGTAGCGGTTGGAGGCGTCAATGGTCATTATGGGATCTGTCACGCCCTGGCCCCGTACCCGCTCGGTTTGCTCGGTGTGGTACTGGATCATGGCCGGACACACCACGCACTCCTCCGCCTTGGAAACCTGGGTGTGGGTTGGCTCCTCCATGCTCCGGCAGCGGTCCCCGCCGCCCGTCTGTCCTATGGCCGCCAGGGTGGGGGTGATCAGCATTTGATGGCCGCCCGCCCCGGTGCCCGTTATCGTGTTCACGGGATCGGTGATGGAGGTGCCCACGGCGTTCTGGTTGTTGTGCATGGTCAGCGGCGCCATGACAGGGGAGGCCACGCCATACCCATGTTTTGCTGTGATGGTCTGGAGCGGTTCCGCCAGCCCTTGCCCCCGGAACTCCCCGGCATGATTGACGATCACCAGGAACGGGGAGGCGGACCGGATCACGAATTTGTCCACGCCCCTGGCCACCCGCCGCATGGTATTCCTGGCCAGCGGACGGACCGCTGCCACCCCGTACCGCTCCCGGATCTCCTCCTTTGTTGCGAAAATGGAGGGCGTGGGCAGGTTCCAGTCTATGATCTCCGCCGCGCTGCGCCACGGCTTTTTGGTTCCCGCCCTGGCCTCCGGGCTGTCCGCTGGCGCGTGGGTTGGTTTCGGCCACACAATGGGCCGCCCGTCGCTGCGGGCGATCAGAAAAAAGCGTTTCCGCGTGGTTGGTGCTCCATAGTCTGCCGCCACCAGTTCCCGCCATTCCACGGTGTAGCCCAGGGCCTCCAGCTGGCCCAGCCATTGGCGGAACGTCTGCCCGGTTTTTGATTTCACAGGATGGCCCCGCCGAACAGGTCCCCAGGTTTGGAACTCCTCCACGTTCTCCAGAATGATCACGCGGGGGCGGACCGTCCCGGCCCAGCGCAGGACGATCCAGGCAAGGCCCCTTATATTCTTGTCCACGGGCTTGCCGCCCTTTGCCTTGCTGAAATGCTTACAGTCCGGGGAAAACCACGCCAGCCCCACCGGGCGGCCCCTGCACACTTCCACCGGATCCACGTCCCACACGCTGGCCTGATAGTGCATGGTGTGGGGGTGGTTGGTCCGGTGCATTAGGATGGCGTCCGGGTCATGGTTTATAGCTATGTCCACCACCCGGCCCGTGGCCAGTTCGATCCCCGTGGAGGCCCCACCGCCGCCGGCGAAATTATCCACTATGATTTCATCCAGTAAATTGATCTGCCCACGGCTCACCGTGTCCCGCCCCCTTTCACGTCCATATACAGGGCGCAGTCTTTCCCGGTCCGCTGGCACCATGCCCATTCAACCATGGCGCCCGCGCTCTCCTGGTAGTCCGGCAGGGTTGCCGGGTTCAGGACTACATGGCCCAGCGCCTCCAGGGTCTTGGCCGCCTCCCGAAACTTGGCCCTATATTTTCTGTCGCCGGTGATCTTCCCGGCTATATAGATTTTCACAGGCTGCACTCCTTTTTCCGGCTTGCAATCCGCCCGGCCAGTTGGTATAATACAGACAGCAGGACGGTTTCCGCCGTTCACTCCGCCACCTGCGCCGTGTTGTCAGCACCGGGCGCGGGTGGTTTCTCTTTTGCCTCATAGCTGATATGGGCCGCCGCCACCAGCTTGGCGATCTCTGCGCCGATCAGCCCGTCCGGGTCCTCCGCCGCGTTCACGGCCTCCGCCGAAACGGCGGCCCGCTCTATGCTGGTCAGTCTGGCCCAGTCCTCGGTAACGCACAGGTGAAAGTCACCGTTTGCCCACCTGTCAACCGAAATAATGATCCGTCCGCCGCCCTTTAGGGCGGTTCTCAATTTATCGCTCATTCCGTTGCCCTTTCTGTGATCTCCAGCTGTTGAAATTCTGCCGCCGTGGCGGCGATCCGGTCCGTGGCCATTTGCCAATAGTCCGGGTTGATCTCCACACCCACGAAATTCCGCCGCAGGCGCTTGGCCACCACGCCGGTGGTGCCGCTCCCTGCGAACGGATCCAGGACCACACCGCCCTCCGGGCACCCGGCCAATATGCACGGCTCCACCAGGCGCTCCGGGAATGTGGCGTAATGGGCCGCCTTAAACTGGCCCGTTGCTATGTTCCAGACGCTCCGCCTGTTCCGGCTCCCGGTGCCGTTTGCGTTGTTCCCGTGGCTCTCCCGCTCCACGCGGGCGCTGTTCTGGAATGACCTCCCGCCGGTATAAGCGCCGCCGCCACGGAATGTCCTGGCGTTCCCCTTTTTCCCGCACGGCTCCCGGATGGCCGCCGCGTCGAAATAGTAATGGGCCGATTTTGACAGCAGGAAAATATATTCATGGGCTTTTGTGCAACGGTCCCGGACACTCTCCGGCATGGCGTTGGTCTTATGCCATATAATATCCTGCCGCAAATACCACCCATCAGCCCGCAGGGCAAAGGCCAAAAGCCACGGGATCCCCATCAGATCCTTGCACTTGTAGCCGTCCGGCGGTTCTTTTCTGGTGTGTCCGTGGGCGTTTCTGGTGTTGGCCGGTGGCTGCGGCCCGGACCTGGTGGCGTAGCTGTCCCCGATGTTCACCCACAGCGTCCCGTCTTGGCGCAAAACCCGCCGGACCTCCCGGAACACGTCCACCAGCTTGGCTATGTACTCCTCCGGCGTTTCCTCCATGCCGATCTGCCCGGCGGCCCCATAGTCCCGCAGGTTGTAATAGGGTGGGGAGGTCACGCAGGTGTGGACGCTCTCCGGCTCCAGGGTCCGCAGCTGTTCCAGGGCATCACCGCAAAGGATCGTTTCCACTGTCCACCACCTCCTGGGCCAGAAACCACGCCGGGCTGTTCCGCTCTGCCTGGTGTGGGCAGTTTTCCGCGTCGCAGTTCTCCGCCGAACAGACGGCGCAATAGGTCCGCTGAAAAACCTTGTCCCACGGGGTATCTAACGCGGGGATAGAGGCCAGGAACGCGGCCAGGGCCTCCGGGGAGGCGGTGATCTGGTCAAAATATGTTTTCGCCATGGCCTACTCCTCCTCCTTGTGGAGGTCCACGCCCTCCAGGGCCTCCCACACGGCCCGCTCCCAGGCTTTGGCCCACCCGGATTTTGCTTTCCGCACTGCCCCCACCGCTATGGCCTCGGTTCCGTCGTCCCACAGCAGACGGCAGTTGTCCACCACTATGGCGCTGTCATGTTCCGCCGCGTCCCGCTCCACCATGCCCAGGTAGGACAGCGGGATCCCCCAGCAGGCCAAACTCTCCGCCTGGAAAATCTGAAACCCCTGCATGATCACCGGCACCAGGTCCACGTTGTCGCCGCGCTCACCGATCCGCCAGGCGTTCATTTCCTCGACTGCAGTTTCCGGTATGACCAGCTGCGGGTTCAGGTCTTTCATAATGTTGGTGGGTTCCTTGTCCCCCGGTATCATTCCAGCGTGTTCCACAATGGTGGCCAGGACCTTGCGCGGCATGACCTCCCGGCGGGCTTGGATATACCAGGACTGTGTGTAAATGGACATGACCCCGCCCTGGCTGTTGACGGTGTACCCGCCGCCCTTATAGGCCCGCTTGATTGCCCGGACCACCCCAGCCTCATTGATCAACATTTCTTCATCCCCTTTTTATATGATGTATGGCATTTTCACCGGCACGTCCCCCGGCTCCGCCGCCCACACCTGGGCGTCCGTGATCTCCACCCAGTCGCACCGCCACACCTCCGCCGCGTTTTGAATAGCGGCCAGATTGGATGCGTGGGGAACCACCACGGTGCCATAGGTAGGGTGGATCACCCTTGACCGCCCTGGGGCGCTCCATCGCCTTTCCCGCTCCCGTTTTTTTGCAGCGGCCAGTGTGCGGGCGCGTTCTGCCGGGGCTATCCCCCATCCCATGCGTTCACCGTACATTCCCACCGCTCCATGGCCTCCAAGACAGCCTTGGCGTACTCGGTGGAGGTAATTCCGGCCCGCTGTGCCCGCTCGGCGCCAGTTTGTCCCATATTGTATGCCATGGCCGCCATGGCTTCGTCCTTATATTGTGCTGTGTATTTCCCCAGCAGGTAGCATCCGCCGGCTATGTTGCCCTCCGGGGTGGTGGGGTCCAGGCCGGTGGCGTCCTCCAGTTCCGCGTGATATGACCCGTCCGGGCCGGGGTTCAACTGGAAGATCCCCACCTCCCCAGCGGGTCCAATGGCGTCCATGTTGAACTGGCCACGGGTTTCCCAGTCCGCCACGGCCAGCGCCAGGGGATAGGGGCACCCATACAGGTGGCAATAGGTCCGCATATAGTCCTGGTATTCCCAGGACAGGGGCACCGCCGCCGAAAAATAGCCCTGGGCCTCCAGCGCCTCCCCGATCCGCTGTTTCTCCGCCGGGTCCTCTGCCGCCCGGTACAGGGCCGCGAACTCCCAGGCGTCGCCCACCAGCAGGGTGGCGGTCGGTTCCTGTTCCACGGCGAAGATCACGGCGGGCCGCTCCGCTTTCGCTGCCTCTCCGGCCTCTCTGCCGGCGTTCATGGCCATGGCCGCCAGGATCAGCGCCACAATGGCCAGCCCCAGCGCGATCACCGGGACTGCCCGCCGGACCGCCTCCAGCTGGTCCACGGTTTCAGCGCGTTTTCCTCTCATTTGGGCTTGTCCTCCTTTTTCCTGCAGGTGGGCCACCCGGTCACGTCATACGGGATCCCAAACCGGCGGCGGCCACACTCCGCACAGGTGATTTTCTCGCACCGCCCGGCGGCGGGTTTCACGGTCTTTCCCCTGGCCTCCAGGGCCACGGCGCAGGGCTTACACAGCAGCTTTTTCACTCCGCCGCGCTCCTTTCATCGATCCAGGCGGCGCACATATCCGCCTCTTGCAGGCGCCACACCCATGGGGTCAGGTTCATGGCCTCCGTCATGGAGCGGGACCCGCCTTTCACCGCGTCGTCATAGGCCCCCATGTGCCACCGGATGGCCAGGGCCTCCTCCTCGGTCAGTGCCATGTGGCGGGTGATCAGAAACAGGCTTTTCTCCCCGTGTCCCAGCGGGAACGTGTCCCGGAACTCATACGGTGCCATGGTGTCCAGTTTGCCCTCCATGGCGGCCTTGAATGGGTCCGTCTGGTGGTACACGCCCACCTTGCACACGTCATGCAGCAGGCCCAGGATCGCCACGGTTTCCCGCACCTCCTCTGCCAGCAGCGCCCCGTCCGTCCCACCGAACACGTCCCGCGCCGTGATCTCCAGCAGGCGCTTGTAGACGTTCAAGCTATGGACCACCAGCCCGCCCGGCTGGGCCAGGTGGTTCTTGCTGGAGGCCGGGGCCGTGAAAAAGTCCGTTTCATTCTCAAGCCAATACAGCAGGGCCGCCCTGCCGTTTCGCCCGATACTGCGGTTATACACCGCCAGAAAATCCGCCCTGGGATCCCTTGCAATCTGTTCCATGTCGATCTCCTCACTCTATGTAATTTTCTTTTTTCCAATTTTTGAATTTGCAGGTGTCACACGCCGGATTTTCCAGCGGCGAAGAATTTATACAGCCCGGACACGGTGCCCCGTACCCGCTCAAATCGCAATGAATCCACCCGACACACGCCCGTAGCCATTTTTTACAATAGCCACAGCCGTCCGCTTTGCACTCGAACTTGTTTTCCACTTTCCCCTCCTATTCCTCCGGGGCCTCGTTGCCCCAGGCGTCCCAGCCGTCCGCCCTCTGGCGGGCGAATAACTCAATACGGGGCACGTCGCCCAGCAGTTCCACGATCCGCCGCCTGGTTTCGTCCGGCTTTTTGCTGTGCCCCTCAAAAGGGGCCTCTATGACCTGGTGGACCTTGTGACTTCGGATCCGCTCCCCGGCCTTAAATCCAGGGGTTACGCCCAGCAGGCACACCTCCGCGTTGGCGCGGGTGTAGGCCCCCATTCCCCAAAAGTTCCCGCCATTTTTCCGATTTTTCTTGACCCACACAAAGGCGGCGGTTTTGTATGTAAACCCCCACGCCCCCATGACCTTGATGGCCTCCCCGATGTTGGGGAACGTGGCCCACATGAAACAGGCCGTGCCCTCCGCGCAGATGGAGGGGACCGGCATGGCACAGATCGCGGCGGTGTCCATTGTCTGATAGTGTTTCGCCGCGTTGCCCCGGCTCTTTTCCGTGGCTCCACACTGGCGATATGCCCACGGCGGATCCGCATAGATCACGCTGTACCGCCGATCAGGTAGCGGGAGAAAGCCCGCCATAGCTGCCACCCCTTTCCATCCGTCGTTGTGTTGGCTTGTCCGTCCACGGACAGGGCCTTTCCCATGCAGGTGGAGAAAAACGCCACGCACAGCAGGCCGTCCGCGTCTGTCCATTTCAGCCACCAGTCCGGCGCCCGGTATGCCTTGGTGATTGTCACCCGGCGCATGGGCGGCAGATCCTCAAATTCACCCACCAGCTTGTAAAGGCTGGTTTTGTTGGCTTTCAGTCTGAACATTTTGGCCTCCTTTCTTGCCCCTCCCGCCGGTCTGTGCTAAAATCACCGTGAAAGGGGGTGCAAAATTGTGATCCAGTTTATTCAAGAGGTAAACAACCAAAATAAAGACGCAATTCTGGACCGTTACCAGTCTTTAGGGTGGGGGCTTAAATCCCAGTGGTTTCGGAATGATCAGGCTGTTTCCCTTGTTCTTGTATGGCCCCGCTCAACCCCGCCAGTTTATCCAGACATTTCAGATCTTGTGTAGCGGCATATCCGATAAAACAGGGGATCCGCATTTCTCCAGGACTGTCCCTATCGTCATGCAGCGGGATCACCCCATTTTTTACGCACCTGTCGAACTGCTCCGCGCTTGCAAATACAAACAGGCTCCGGCAGTCCTCCGGCAACGGATAAATGGCCCAGTATGGATTTTCCCCGGTTTCCGGCTCCCGCTCGGTGGGTGTCTGGCCCGCTGCCTCCGGCCACCCCTCCCCGCGCTCATACCCCAGCAGGATATTGTGGCCCATGTCGCCCAGGCTGTGCGCCAGGACCTCCAATTCCAGCAGGTCCCGGTATTTCAGCCCCATGGCGTCCAGGCGGGCGTGGAACTTCTTGGCCCGCTCGGTCACGTCCAGGATGGGGGCCTGTTCCTTGGCCGCGTCCTCCGCGTCATAGGCCGCCTGCAGGTCCTCCAGCTTGATCTCCCCGGCGGCGATCTTCTGGCAAAACTCCTTGGCACCGGCCAGGTCAAAATCCTGGCGGGACAGGGTGCTTATCTGCCTGGGGTTGTTGCTCACGGGGTAGATTGCCACGAAATACCGCTGTTCTCCGCTCTTGGTTTGCGGTTCGCCTTTTCGGATCCAGAACTCCATGCCATACCACGCCAGCCTGCCGTCCCGCGTTTTGCTTTCGCTTTCGGACCGGATTTCCCGTTCCGCCTCCTCCCGCATAGCGGTGATCAGCTTTTCCACGTTCTTGTCCATGTCTTTCCAGGCCGCCCCACAGCTGGGGCAATACTCAAACGGTGGGGACTTCTCTGCGCACACCGGGCAGGTTTCCCCCTCCTCGATCTGATACAGGGCCACAGTGTCGCCTTTCTGCCCGTCCTCCAAATACAGATCGTCACCGCCCATGGCGGCCTCACTGCAGTTCAGAATAATGGCATAGTGGCCACAATACCGCTGGCTCTCCTCATACATTAGCAGGTCCTGGATCTCCGCCAACGTCAGCTTTCCGCGTTTCTTTTCGATCCGCAGGGCCAGGCGGCCCTTGTAGTCGTAAGCCCACGACATTTCAATGCCGCGTTTCATGCGTTCCCCCTTTCTTGCCCTCGTAACCTCCGGGGCGGGCTTTTGGTTTATCTGTACTGTGCGCCCAGCAGGCCGCAGATGGAAGTTGAGAGATCAAACGGGACCCCTCGTGTCACCCGTATCTTGTCCAGCATGGCATTGATCCCGGCGATCATCCAGTCGTCCACGTCCTCCTCCATGTTCACCAGGATATTCACCGCTGCGATACAGTCCGTAATGCTGCCCATCGCAACACGGGCGTTGTTCTCTGCGGTCAGCACCATGCACTTGGTTTCCCCGCCCTCCGTTTCGGCAGCCTGCATTTCTTTCACGGCGGCGTCCTCGCG
>OFFB01001146.1_pt1 | contig 17482 bp, 15 predicted proteins | sample 1521281 | NCBI WGS metagenome assembly OFFB01 (sample SAMEA3504109, study PRJEB24116) | mouse gut metagenome | biome: mouse gut; feature: mouse-associated habitat; material: faeces | place: Denmark | collected 2011
TAAAGCTTAATTTAAGCGGGTTTCAGTTATCTCCTAAAAAAGCATTTACCTTAGCAGAGGTATTAATCACCCTCGGCATAATTGGTATTGTTGCAGCGATGACTATTCCTAACTTGATTTCTCATTATCAAAAAGAATCAACTGCAACACAATTGAAAAAGACTTTTGCAACAGTTTCACTTGCGGTAAGAACCTCTGAATCAGAAAATGAAGAGGTCGCTGGATGGGATATGTCAAATAAAAATACAATTGAAGTTTTTGATAAATACCTTGCTCCATATATGAAATGTTCTAAAAAACTAATAAATGCTGGTGAAATAAAATATTTTAGTCCAAATGGAAAACAAGAAAAGGGCTTGGCAATTATACGGGGTGGTGCTGGTGTGTATACTTTGCTATCAGGCGTACAGCTTATTGTTAATAATGGAGTTATTGTTGGTAATAATAATGGCTATTACAGTATAGGTATTATGGTTGATTTGAATGGTTATAATACAAAACCGAATAAATTTGGTCGTGATGCTTTTTTTATTTCCATAGCGCCTGAAGAAGGTGTGAAGATGTCTTATCGCGATGACGGAGAAGGTATTGTACAAAAAACTCGTAAACAATTAATAGACGGACCTTCAAATGAGAATTATCAATGTAATTACAGCGGGCGCGGAATCTGGTGCGGAGCTTTGATTCAGCGTGACGGCTGGAAAATCAGCGATGATTATCCGTGGAAATAAATTATTCGCAGTTACTATTTTTGATAGGTTTGCCAAAAAATATTCTTGCTCCTCCAAAACGCTGTTGGAGTGTCTTTTTAACCCCGACTACAATATCATTAACATTGCAGACTACAAGTTGAACTGCGTCAATCAGAACGCTTAATTTCGGTACTAGTACTGAAAAATCCGAACTTGTTTTATTGAAGTTGCCTGAAATTGATATAAAATCTTTTGATGAATTGGCGAAATTAGCTGTAGTCATTTCTAAATTTGTTGCACTGTTTCTAATTGTTTGGCGTGTAATTTCATCATTTGTTTTTTGTGATAAATCTTTCAGATTCGCAGTTGTTGTTTGAAGATTTTGCATACTGTTTTTTAGGTGAGTTGTTGAATCCAAAATATTTTCTCTGTTTTCTGTTAAGATTTCTGTTACCAGATCAAACAATTCTGTTAAAGCATCTGTTGTTTTGGTGGCAGAACTTAACAGGCTTTCCCCTTTTTCTGATAAGTTATCTAAGTGTGCCTGATTTATGTCTGAAATTCCGCTGAATGTAAATCCTGATTCACCTTTAATTACATCACCGGTTCTGATATATTTAAGCATAGGTGCACGCGGATATTGAATATCAACGTACTTGGTATCCTCATCGTAATTTTTTATACGTGCAGTGATGTTTTTAGGAAGCTGTAAACCTCTTTGATTTAATGTTATATATAAATATGTTGTTTTAAAATCTTTTGAAATTTTTAGTTTTCGTGTTGTGCCGAGTTTGTAACCCTTATAGTAAACTCCCATTCTGGGGGGCATAGGGTCCATTTTGTTAAATTCAGCTTTAATGTATGTGTGATTAAAATATGTCACAACAACTACGCCTAAAAATATAAATAACAAGATTAGTAAAATTATTTTTCCGACTGTAAGATTCATACAAATAGTATTGGAAATTAGAAAAAATAATTAAATTGGACTGTTGATTTAGCCTGATATCTTTTGAAATTTTTTATGAATTTGAACATTGTGAACTCTTATAATATCAAGTCCTTCGTTCATTAAAATACTTGCAAAAGCAAGAGAATAAATGTCTTTTTCCTCATTGGTTGCATCAGGCATTTCTAAAAAGCTTTTTCTGGATAAACCTATAAGAACCGGACAGCCTAGTGTTTTTAACTCTTTCCAGCGTTTTAAAATTTCAAGATTGTGTTCTTTTGTTTTGCCAAAACCGATGCCCGGGTCGATTATAATATTTTCTTTTTTTATACCTTTAGATATTGCAAAATCAAGTTTAGATTTCAAATTTAAATAAATTTCATCCATTATGTTTTCATAACTCGGTGAATCCTGCATATTTTCAGGAGTTCCCTGACTGTGTTGAAGAATTATTTTTGTATTTGGAAAGTTTGCCAGAGTATCTGCCATTTGTTCATCGTAATCCATACCGGAAACATCGTTGATGATATCAGCACCAATTTCAATACATTTTGAAGCAACTTCTGAACTTCTTGTGTCAATACTGATTGGCGGGTGCGAAATTGTTTTTAAATACTCAAGAATAGGAATAAGTTTATCCAATTGCTTTTGCACTGGAATCGCTTTAGAATACGGTTTTGTGGATTCTGCTCCGATATCAATAATATCAGCTCCGTCCTCAATCAATTTATGCAACTGCTTTATGGAATCTTCAAACTCATAATATCTACCACCATCAGAAAATGAATTTTGGGTAACATTTAAAATCCCCATAATTTTAGTTTTTACTTTTTGGGTAGATAGTTTTTCTAATATATTTTGTCCGAGATTTTTCAATCCAAACGGCTGAAATTGGAGCTTCTGTGCTATTTTCGTAAGTTCAGATATACTTCCGCCTAAAATGCAGTTTGAATTTTCGATTTTACCCGTGATGACTTCACGATGCGTTCCGCAATCTGCACCTGCTGAAATTGCGGTTTGTTTTATGATATTTGCCTGCGCGGGTGTAAGGTTGAAAATTTTGAAATTCTTATACTCAAACTTGTCTTTAGCTTTCCCTGTATAAGTTTTGTCAAAGCCTATAAGCTCAAGTTCTTTTTCGATATCAGTATTAACAATCTCTTTTAAAACAAAATCGTGCATAAACTAAGTTTAGCACGATTGTTGTTATTTCTCAAATTTTATAAATTTAAGCTGCGTTTCTCATTTCGTTAAATTGATGTTTAAAATCGTCAATTGCGATTTCACCGGTTTTTACGGCTTTATTTACGCCTGTAATAAGAACGAAAAATGCTAATGCACCGCCAAAGAAACCTGCAACTTTTTTAGTTAACGGACTTTTAATAATTGGTCCGATAAATTTAGTATCTTTTAGTTTGTTTAATCTCGCAAAAATATCGTTTGAATATATTTTTATGTTATTTTTAAAGGTTGCCCACAAACCGGATACTGCTTTTGTATTTTTATTAACAGCCTGTTGTGTTTTGGTAACTGTTCCAAGCATATTAGATAATGATTGCTCGGCTTGAAGTCCTCTTTTACCTGCCATTTTTGTGGCAGATGTAGTTAAACCGGCAGCTCCGCCGACACCTGCTGCAACTTGTTCGCTTTTTTCTTTACGTTGCTGAGCTGTCATAGATGGACTTGTTGTATTAGCATTGATTGGTGGTATTCCTGTCATACTATTCACCATCCTCAAGCATTTTTTCAACTTCATTTAATTCATTATTATCATTATTTATGACATCTTCTTTATCATCTATGTCATCTATATTTTCAATTTTTACAGCTACAAGTTTTTCATCTTGTTCAGAGTTATCTGCATTAGGTGTCTTTTTTGAATCCTTTGTCGCTGCATCATATGCACCTGCTGCGCCTGCTCCAACCCCCATTGTATTTGAGGTTACTTTTGCAGCTTTATCGTATAATTCTTCACCTGTTTTACCTTTAAACGGTTTAGCGATTGCTTCGAAGCCTTTTTTGACTAAGCCGCCTACATATTTGAAAGCTTTTCCGATGTATTCAAATGCTTTTACAACATATTTGCCAACAGAATGGTTGTTCAATTTTTCTGTAATTGCAGCAAGTTTTTCAGCAGCTCCGGTGTAGAGTTTTGAAGCTTTTACGTTATCAACACCTTTGGACAGAACCTCAATGAATTTTGCTCCGCCTTTTTTGATTCCTGAAAACATAGGGCTCAATACTTTATATAATTTGCTGTCTGCACCTTTTACAAGAATAGATGGTTTAACAATTTTTGCACCTTTATGAGCACCCCAGGCAACAGCCCAACCTTCCAGCAGACCTTCTGAAACAACTTTAGAACCTTTTAATACTTTTTTAAAGGTTTTATTTGTATGTTTATCCTGAATTAATTCATCAAGTTCTTCAACTTGTTTTGCATAATGTTTTTGCTTTTCTTCATAAATTTTGTCTTCGTTTGACGGGTCTTCACCTCTAAACGCAATTTGTCTTGTGTTTGAATAATGTGTGAATTTTGGTTGAATTGTTAACATATAGTATTCCCCACTACACTTAAATAAATTTCATTCGTATAATACAGCTGAAAAATATTTTTTGCTAAAACACCTGCTATCCATTAACAAAATGTTACATTAGGACACCTATATTATCCCATATTAGTTCGCATTTGTAAAGGTACTTCGTACTGTATTATGTTACAAATTGTTTCCGAGTCATTTCAATTATTCAGCTCCGCAAGGTACTTCGTACCGTATTATGCTATAAATTGTTTCCGAGTCAGGGGTAAATATAACAGTGATTATAACCTAAAGCAAGCGGTATTGTTCAGCACCGCAGTTTGAACCTTGAAATGAATTCCTTTTAATAAATTCGCGATCAATTTTATTAAGACAGTCAAGTTTTGCTCCAAGCCAGCGCGGTGCTATTAAATTTTTCTTTAAACCGTTTCCTGCAAGTCTGTGAATTGTTGTACTTTGAGGCAAAATTTCCAAAAAGTCACAGCAAAGATTTACGTATTCTTCTTCGCTCATAAAATCTATTTCGCCGGCTTCGTAAAGCTTTGAAAGTCTTGTGTCTTTAAGCGCGCAAAGCATGTGAATTTTTACTCCATCTACTCCAAGTTCGGCAAGTTTTTGGGCGGTTTGCAGAATCTCATCACGGGTTTCCCACAGTCCGAAAATTACGTGTACACAAACATTAATCCCTTTTTCTTTTGTTTTTTCATAAGCTTTCAAAAAACAGTCAAAATCATGACCACGGTTGATTTTTAAAAGTGTTTTGTCATGAATAGATTGTAATCCGTATTCAACCCACGTGTAATAATCTTTTGCAATATCTGAAATTAGTTCCAGTTTTTCATCTTCAACACAGTCTGGGCGTGTCCCGATTGATAAACCTACAACATCAGGATGTGTTAAGGCCGATTTATATATTTTTTCAAGTTCGTTAACCGGTTTATAAGTATTTGTATAAGCCTGAAAATATGACATGAATTTTTCGGCTTTAAATCTGTTATGAAGAGTTTCAGCACCAATTTTAACCTGTTCTTCTATTGATAGAAGATTAGAGTGAGCTTGTGAGAAACTTCCTCCATCATCACAAAAAATACAACCGCCTGTGGATATTGTACCGTCCCTGTTTGGACATGAAAAACCAGCATCTAAGGTTATTTTATAAACCTTTGCTCCGAATTTGTTTTTCAAATATGCACTGAATTGGTTGTATCTTTTATCTGTATTGTTAAAAAACATTATTTGTCTTCTTCGTTGTCATAAATCGGATAAACGTAATGTTCACCGCAATTAGGACAAACAACTTCCTGCTGCTTTCCGTCTTCTAATTTTGCTACTTCAAATAAACATTTGCAGCCTGATTGTACACATCTTATTGCCCATGTTGGTCTGATTAATCTTGCCATAATTTTACCCTCACTTTACTATACAACTTGAGTTTATCACCTAATTTAAGTTCATGCAAGTTATTAAAGTTATGAATACATTTCATCATCCCAGTATTCAAGTTCAAGCTTGCCGACAACGATAGTATCGCCGTTTTGAACACCTAAACGCTTGATTTCATCCATAATTCCCATACTTATCATGATATTTTGGAATCTTATAACCTGTTCTGTGCTTCTCGGGTCTGTAACCTGTGAAATCCTTATGATTCTTCCGCCGGTTACGACAAATGTGTCTTTGTTCACCTTTTGAACATTCCAATAGCCGTCATCATTGTTTGTTGCATCCAGATCTTCTTCAACAGTAATTTCAGATTCAGGTTTTTCAATTGAGTCAACTTTAATTTCAAGCTCGTACTTGATTTTGTCAAGATTTTCACCTGTAACAGCAGAAATTAAAAATGGCTTTATACCAAGTTTTTCAAATTCCTGTTGAAGTTCGGTTAATCTTTCCGGTTCAATTGCATCAATTTTATTAATTGCAACAACCTGATAAAGCTTTGCAAGTTTTTCGGAATATTTTGCAAGTTCATCATTAATGATTTTGTAATTTTTTATCGGATCTTCTTCTGTTCCGTCTACTATGTGAAGCAGAAATCTACAGCGTTCTACGTGGCGAAGGAAATCGTGTCCTAAACCAACACCGTCAGATGCTCCTTCAATCAGTCCGGGAATATCTGCAATTACATACCCGTCTCCGTTGGATTTTCTGACAACCCCGAGGTTCGGAACAATTGTTGTAAACGGATAATCGGCAATTTTGGGTTTTGCTGCTGAAACTCTGCTTATGAATGTAGATTTTCCGGCATTAGGGAAACCTAAAAGCCCAACATCAGCCAGAAGTTTTAATTCCAGTTGAAGTTCGCGTTCAATTCCCGGTTCGCCAGGTTCGCAATATTGCGGAGCTCTGTTTTGAGGGGTGCAGAAATGAGTGTTTCCCCTTCCTCCGCGCCCGCCTTTGGCGACAAGAACTGTTTGTTCATGCACTGTTAAATCGGCAATAATATTACCGCTTTTCAGGTCTTTAACAATGGTGCCAGTAGGAACTTTTATGTATAAATCTTTAGCACTTTTTCCGTGCATACTTTTTTTGAAACCGTTTTCACCATTGTCGGCTTTGAATATCGAACGGTAAGTAAAATCTAAAAGTGTTGATAAGCCTTCATCTGCGATTAAATATACACTTCCGCCTTTTCCGCCGTCACCGCCAGCCGGTCCGCCTTTGTCTACAAATTTCTCGCGACGCCAGGCAACAACGCCGTTTCCGCCTTTTCCTGATGATATTTTTATTTTCGCTTTATCGATAAATTGCATAGTATAAATCCTTTTGATTTGATTATACTATAAGGGGGAAATATTTGCGACTAATTGTAACAAATTTAAGCAGTATTTACCCTTTTATACTTCTTCAGGAATGAATAACGGATTTTTACCGAGTAATTCTCTGGTATGTTCATAGCAGCAGCTTTTGCGGGTAATCTGCTGATATTCACGTATAATATTTAACACATCTTCTGTAGATAATCTGATAATTCTTCTTTGACCTTCAATAATTTTTGCCATAACGACCTCCTTGATAAATTATCTATCGTCAACAAAATAAATGACCTTTAAAAGGTCATTTGGAAGGTGTAAAAATCTTATTTGAAAAACGAAAAACCGGAGAATATTTTCTCCGGTTTAATTTTATATTTATTATAATTAGTCTGACCAGTTGAAATTTTGGTTTACTAGTGTGACATTTGTCCAACCTTGTTGAGATAGTGCTGCTTTCATTTTGTTTGATAAGTCTTCCATTGCTCTTTGATGTGTTAATGACATACCTGTTTCAACTGTATATGTTTTACCATCAGGTGTTTTTACTGTAGCTGTACCATTGTTTCCTCTCATTGTGTGGATTGAGAAATTGATTGTTAATTTTCTTGGTTTAGCTTTTTCAGCGGCAGTCCATTGAGTTCCTTGAGCTCCTTGAGCTCCTTGGGATTTTTGTGCTCCTTGAGATTTTTGAGTATTTTGAGTTTGACCGCCTTTTGAGAATTTGAAGTTTTGGTTGGTTAGAGTTACATTTGTCCAACCTGCTTTTTTCAATTGAGCCATTATGTCATCAGCTAATGCGTTCATTGCCCTATTGTGTGTTAATGAAGCTCCTGTTGAAGCTGTGTATCTTGTACCATCAGGCATTGTAACTGTTGCAGTACCACTGTTTGTTGTATTTGAGTGAATTGAGAATGATATGTTAACTTTTACCGGTTTAGTTTTATCGATATTGTTTTTGTTACCAGCTCCTTGAGTACCATCGGCTTTGTTGCTTCCGCCGGCTTTACTGCTTCCGCCGGATCTTCTTGTTCCGCTGTTATCTTTAACTTTGCCGTTATCGTCTTTGACTTTACCGGTATTGTCATCTTTAACCTTACCGGTATCATCATCTTTAACTTTGCCGGTATCATCATCTTTGACTTTACCGCCTTTGTTATTATCATTGTTCTCAACTTTTTCTTTTTCCTCAGACTTAGCCTTCGATAAGGCTTCGCACATATCTTCGTAGCTCAAGCCTTTACCAATTAAATGTCCTTCTTTATCAGTTGCTGAATATTTATCATTACCATCTGATACTATGTTATGGTTTGGATAAAGAGTTTTTAAGTTAGCTAGTTTATCTTGGTTTCCAGGTAATTGTTGTGGTTGAGCTTGTTGAGCGTTTATCATACCAAATGGATTAAAACTGCCCATTCCGCCGCCAAAGAGGTTACTGAACAAGCCGCCAAACAGACCGCCGCCCATTCCCATACCCATCATTCCGCCACCGCCAAATAGGCCGCCGAATAATCCTGACATGAATCCCCAGAATCCTGTAGGTCCATTATTAATGGTTACATTCGTATTCTGTGGTGCACAATGACAGTGACCGCCAAACATTATTGGTTGTCTCGCTTGCCTGATATTCATCCCTCGATTAGGTACATAGGTGTTTTGTGCATATCGTAGATTAAATGCTTTGCCTGCTCCGTAGATGCCCATATCTCTGTCCTCTTATTTTTGTTATCTTATATATATTAAGTATATACTTTGTGTATAATTTCAGGAATATGGGATTTTTGTTACAAAAGTTTACATAGACAGCGGTGTTCAAATAAAAGAAAAGGAGCGATTTCTCGCTCCTGACAAAGTTTTTAATGTTTAGCAATACCATGTATTTGATTCATGCGGAGTGCCGCCGGACACTCAATTACCTCCAATATTTGAGGATGCGCCTGCAGGAGTAAATGATGAAACTGCACGAGCTACGTTAGCTGCAGTATTTAATCCTTGCATTGTTCTGTTCCAAACACTGTTTTGTTGGGCTGCTTGATATGCTGCTTGATTGTAGTTGTTACCTGAAGCAGTATTTGCGTTTGCAAGCTGCATGAAATTCATCATTTGACTGTTGTAGTTTGTATATAAACCGCTTAGCAATGAAATATAATTCATTCGGTTTGCCATTTCAGTTGAATACAAATCATTTTGCTTCATGAGTAATGAATCACTTAAATCTGCAACAGCTTGAGCTTTATTTTCTGTGATATTACTTAAGTTATCCATGAAAATTGAGTTATCAAGGTTACCGAATCTTGAAGCAATATCATTTTTTAAAGCGTTTTGCATAGGGTCATAAATGTCGTTAATTTGTTTTATGCCTTGTTTTTTATAGGTATCAAGTGTTTGATTCCATTGCTCTTGTTTTGCATCAGAAATAGAAAACAAATCTTTCAGACTTGTGTCTAAGTTACCTAAAACTCCATCATAAACGGATTTTTCAGTATCAGTCATGTCGTATGAACTGCTGTAAGTGTTTTTTCCTGTTTTTGAAGATGTTGCAACTTTGTTTCCATTAATTTCTACGCTCCCTGTTGCGTAGCCCGGGTATTTTGATGTTTTTCCCATAGTAAAATTTCCTTTCTAACAAGGAAATCATCTGTTATTTAGTGCAGCTGGTCTGGATGAGCCTATTATAACACATTTATGAGTGATTGTAAAGCGTTTTGTCTGATTATTTGAATTTTTTTTGTAATCGTATAATAATATTGTTATGGCAGATATGATTAAAATAGTGGGAGCAAAAGAACATAATTTGAAAAATGTCTCCCTTGAAATCCCCAAAAATGAACTTATTGTTTTTACAGGAGTGTCAGGATCCGGAAAAAGTTCATTAGCTTTTGATACTATTTTTGCAGAAGGTCAAAGACGTTATGTCGAAAGTTTATCGACTTATGCAAGACAGTTTTTAGGACAGCTTGATAAACCTAATGTTGAATACATTGACGGCTTGTCACCTGCTATATCTATTGATCAAAAATCAAAAAGTAACAATCCGCGCTCAACTGTCGGAACAATTACCGAAATTTATGATTATTTGCGTTTACTTTATGCAAGAGTCGGGACTCCGTATTGCCCGTCTTGCGGTAAAAAGATTAAACCGCAGACGCTTGATGAGATTGTAAATAAAATCATAGCGCTTGGAGAAGGTATTAAAATCCAGATATTAGCTCCTGTTGTTCGCGGTAAAAAAGGTGAATATTCTTCGCTTTTTGAAGAATTAAGGCAGGAAGGTTTTGTAAGGGTTAAGGTTGATGGTGAAGTTTATAACCTCGATGAAGACGAAATTGAACTTGCAAAAACTAAAAAACACGATATCAGTGTTGTTGTAGATAGAATTGTAGTAAAAGAGTCTGCAATGTCAAGGATTGCAGACAGTGTTCAAATTGCTTTGAAAAAAGCTGATGGAATAGTCGTTGTAGATGTTGTTGGCGATAAGGAAATCGTTTTTTCTGAAAAACTGGCTTGTCCTGATTGTAATCTGAGTTTTGAAGAGTTAACTCCGAGAATATTTTCATTCAATGCTCCGTACGGTGCTTGTGAAAGATGTTCAGGGCTTGGTGCGGATTTTATTGTAGATCCGGATCTTGTTGTACCTGATAAATCAAAGTCTTTAAATGACGGTGCAATTTTTGCGTGGGCAACAAGAAGTGCCACAACTTATTATCATGATTTGTTAAGTTCTGTTTGTGCGGCTTATGATATCGATATGAATGTGCCGTTTGAGGATTTAACAGAAGAACAGCAAAAAATTATTCTTTACGGATCAAAAGAGCCTATAAAAATCAGAGTTCAGCAATTTGGCACACATCGTTATCAAACAAATACTTCTCCGTTTGTCGGTGTTATTCCGTTTTTGGAAAAACGTTACAATGATGCTTTAGGAGATTACTGGCGTGAAGAAATCGAAAAGTTTATGGTTGCAAAACCTTGCCCGTCTTGCGGTGGCGCTCGTCTTAAACCATTCCCGCTTGTGGTTAAAATTCGCGATAAAAATATTTACGAATTTACAAAAATGTCTATTGATGACGAATTACAGTTTATTACCGACTTATATCTTGACCTGACTGATTATCAGATGAAGATTGCAAAACAGGTGTTAGATGAAATTCGTGCACGTCTGAAATTCTTAAGCGATGTAGGACTGCATTATCTGGATTTAGCGCGTATGGCTGGAACTCTTTCCGGCGGTGAATCCCAGAGAATTCGTCTTGCTTCTCAAATCGGAAGCGGATTAAGCGGAGTTTTATATGTTCTTGATGAGCCGTCAATTGGGTTGCACCAGCGCGATAACGATATGCTTATTAAAACTCTGTTTAAGCTTAGAAATTTAGGAAACACCCTGATTGTTGTAGAACACGATGAAGATACTATTAGAAGTGCAGATTATATTGTTGATATCGGACCAAAAGCCGGACTTGCAGGTGGTAAAATTATCGCTCAAGGTTCTGTTGATGATATTATTGCGGCAAAAAATTCTATTACAGGGAAGTATTTGAGCGGCGAAAAATCTATTCCGATTCCGGAAAAAGTACGTGAAGGTAACGGAAATTTTCTCGAAATAAAAAATGCACATCTGAATAACCTTAAAAATGTAGACGTAAATATTCCGCTCGGAAAAATAGTTGTGCTTACCGGAGTTTCAGGATCCGGTAAATCAACGCTTATGCAGGAGTTGATTTATGAATACGCCGCACACAAACTTCGTAAAAATAAACCTAAACCGCAAGGTGTTGATGAAATTCTCGGGTTTGAAAATATTGATAAAGTTATTGATATTGATCAATCTCCAATCGGCAGAACACCACGTTCCAATCCTGCAACTTATACCGATGTTTTCACACCTATTCGCGATCTGTATTCAAAAACTAATGAGGCAAAAGTTCGCGGATATAAACCGGGAAGGTTTAGTTTTAACGTAAAAGGCGGACGCTGTGAAGCTTGTAAAGGTGACGGACTTGTAAAAATCGAAATGAATTTCCTTTCTGATGTTTACGTAAAATGCGATATCTGCAAAGGAAAACGTTACAACCGCGAAACGCTTGAAGTTAAATATAAAGGAAAAACAATCGCTGATGTTCTTGATATGAGTGTAAAAGAAGCTTTAGAATTTTTTGACAGCGTACCTGCTATTAAAAATAAACTTCAAACACTTAACGATGTCGGACTTGACTATATGAAACTTGGTCAAAGTGCCACAACACTCTCCGGCGGGGAAGCTCAGCGTATAAAATTAGCATCCGAACTTAACAAACGTTCAACCGGAAGAACTTTATATCTGCTTGATGAACCGTCGGTTGGACTTCACTGGGCGGATTTAGACAAGCTTGCTAAAATTCTTCAGGCTCTTGCTGATCAAGGAAATACAATCCTTATGATTGAACATAACCTTGATTTGATTAAAATCGCAGACCATATTATAGACCTTGGACCTGAAGGCGGTGTTGGCGGCGGACAAGTTATTGCTCAAGGTACACCTGAAGAAGTTGCGAAATGTAAAGATTCTTATACCGGTAAATATTTGGCAAGATACTTTGAAAATGCTTAATTTACGGACTATTTGATATTTTTTGAAAAATTTGTTATTATGTTTTCATAAAAAAGGTAACTGTTATGAGGCAAAAATTTTTATATTTATGTTTTTTAATGGTATTATCTTGTGCGTTTTCGATATGTTACGCGCAAACCATTGAAGTTTCGGCTCTTGAAGATTTTTCAACAGCAGAACCTCCAAAAACTATATCTGTGAAGCTGGTAGAACCTTTGGAATTTACAGAACCAAAAGTTATAATAGCAGGATCAACTCTAAAAGGTAATCTTATAGATGTAGTAAGTCCGAAAAGACTTAAACGTGATGCAGGATTCTCATTTCAACCGACAGAATATACGGATTTAAATGGTGAAACTCATCCGATAAATTCGTACATTACAGCTTCATATACACAGCCGGTTGATAAAGGCTCAGTTGCAAAAAGTGCAGCATTAGGTGTTGGTAATTTTTTTGTAAAAGGCTTATCAATGGGAGTTGCAGCAGTATCCGGAGCAGTTAAAAATTCGGAAGGAAACAGGTTTAAATCCTCTGCTAAGTCAATGTATGAATCCTCGCCGTTCTCATATGCCGAAAAAGGTGAAGATTTATATATAAAAACAAATCAAAGTTTTTTCCTGAAATTTCCGGATGCAGAAAAAATAAAACAATAAAAGGACAAAATTATATACTATAGAAAAGGAGTAATTTAAAGATGAAAAAGTTATTTATGTTATTTACAGCATTTGTTCTATCCCTTGCTATGTTTCAGGGAGCAGAAGCTAAAACTGTACAGGTAACAGCTTTGGAAGATTTCCAAACATCTAATCCGCCTCAGGTTTTACACGTACAAATGAATGCTAATACAAGACTTGATTATGATTTGATGTTATTTCAAGGTTTTCAGGTAACAGGTAAGGTTGTTCCTCAGCAAAATGGCGGATTCTTATTTGTTCCGGTTAGCTACGTAAATTATCAGGAAGAAAATTTAAATATTGATAAAGAATATCCGGCTTCATACAAAGGTAAAGCAGGACTTATCAGACAAAACCAACCATTCCAGCTGGTATTTCCTAACAACGGTCCTGATACATTCCAATATTATGTTCCTAGCGTAAGCGACATGAACTAGGGGGTAAATATAGCTAACGATATATCCAGGTCGTCTCAACTGTTGAGCGCCGCAGGTTCTCGCCGGACTGGGTAATATGCTGCTAATTATAGCCTAAAAAACTGATATTATTTAGCTCCACAGGTTCTCACACGAAGCGGAAGCAAAAAACAGGAATGACGATAATATGTCATCCTGAACTTGATTCAGGATCTATTTAGATAGATTTATATAAAAGAGTTCTCAATATGAGGACTCTTTTAGTTTATTTATATGATAACAAATGCACAAATTTTTATTACTATTAAATAGTTATAAAAAAAGAAAGAGTATTTTTATGTTACAGTATTTTTTAGGTTCGTATATTATTACAATTGCAGGTGTTATTGCTGCATATTTCTGGGGTGAACATGTTCATGCAGGTGCAGGGCTGTCAAGTATTTTTATTGTACTTGTTCTTGCTGTTTTAGAAACCAGTTTATCGTTTGATAACGCTGTTGTTAACGCGATGAAACTCGAGAAAATGTCTGATGTTTGGAGACATAGATTCTTAACATGGGGTATTGCGATTGCAGTATTCGGGATGAGATTTTTGTTTCCAGTGTTAGTTGTATCAATTTTTGCTCATCTTGATATGGTAACTGTAACAAAAATTGCACTGACCGATTCTCAAAAATATGCCGGATATTTGCATGCAACTCACGCGCCGATTGTAACTTTTGGCGGAATGTTTTTGATAATGTTGTTTCTTAATTATTTTTTCAATCACGAAAAAAATGTTCATTGGCTTAAGCCTATTGAAGCCCCGCTATCTCATTTAGATCATATTAGTGGTATTGAAATTATAATTTCGTTGTTAATGCTGATCGGGGTGCAATCCTTTATTCCTGCAGAATCAAAAGTTGCCGTAATTATTTCAGGTATGGCCGGGATTATTACATTCTTGGCAATTGACGGTGTTGCTCATTTCTTGGAAAAACACGAAGAAATGCGTAATGCGAAATGTGCTGCTGACAGTGTAAAATGTGCCGGACTAATTAGTTTTATATACTTGGAACTTATTGATGCTTCTTTTTCTTTAGACGGGGTTTTGGGAGCGTTTGCTTTAAGTAATGATGTTTTGATTATTACAATAGGTTTGGCGATTGGTGCGATGTTTGTAAGATCTTTGACAATAATGCTTGTGGAAAAAAAGACTCTGGCACAGTTTTTATATCTTGAACACGGAGCACACTGGGCAATCGGGGCGTTAGCTGTGATTATGCTTGTTTCAACAGTTAAGGAAGTCCCGGAAGTCGTAACAGGGCTTATCGGATTATTCTTTATTGTTGCGGCGTTGATTTCATCAATTATTCATAATAAAAAACAACTTTCTAAATAAAAATAAAAGCCGGTCTAAAAAGACCGGCTTTCTTATTCGGAGTTACTTTGAACTTAGTCTAATTTCCAGCTGTTAAGGTATTCTTCCTGTTCAGCTGTCAATGAATCAATTTCAATTCCCATAGATTGAAGTTTTAATTCTGCGATTTTTACATCAACTTCATAAGGAAGTGTGTATAATTTATTTTCCAGTTTTCCGTGGTTTTTAACAAGGAATTCAATGCCAAGCGCTTGGTTTGCAAAACTCATATCCATAACACTTGCAGGGTGACCTTCTGCTGCTACAAGGTTTACTAATCTACCTTCTGCAATTACGTAAACTGATTTTCCGTTATCTAAAACGTATTCTTCTAATGCCGGTCTGATTTGTTTGATTTCTTTTGTATGGGCTTTTAAATCACCTACGTTAACTTCCCAATCGAAGTGACCAACGTTTCCGACAAATGCTCCGTCTTTCATTGTCAGGATATGTTGAACATCAACTACGTGTTTGTCACCGGTTACTGTTAAGAAAACATCGCCTTCTAAAGCTGCTTTTGCAATCGGCATTACCCTGTAACCTTCCATTGCGGCTTCTAAAGCTTTAAGCGGATCAACTTCACAAACAATCACGTTAGCTCCTAAAGCTTTTGCTCTTAATGCAACGCCTTTACCGCACCAGCCGTATCCTGAAACAACAACTGTTTTACCTGCAATAAGAATATTTGCGGCTCTTAAAACACCGTCAAATGCGCTTTGTCCTGTACCGTAACGGTTGTCGTATAAGTGTTTTGTTAAGCTTGTATTAACACCAACAGCAGGGAATCCTAAAGAACCGTCAGCTTCCATTGCTTGTAATCTTATGATACCTGTTGTGGTTTCTTCTGTAGAACCGATAATTTTACCGATTAAATCAGGACGCTGAGCGTGAATTGTTGAAACCATATCGCAACCGTCATCAATAATAATATCAGGGTTATGGTTAATTGCTTCTTCAATGTGTGCTCTATATTGTTCAACAGTTTCACCAGAAACAGCGAAAACCGGAATATTGTAATATTTAACAAGTGCTGCGGCAACATCATCCTGCGTAGATAAAGGATTTGATGCTACAAGAACTGCATCAGCCCCGCCGGCTTGCATAACTGTGCATAATGCAGCGGTCTCTTTTGTAACGTGCACGCAGGCAGATAGTTTTAAACCTTTAAAAGGTTGTTCTTTAATAAATCTTTCTCTTATTGTTTTTAAAACAGGCATGTCTTTGAATGCCCAATCTATTTGGTTTTTGCCTTGTTCTGCAAGGTTAATATCTTTAATATCACATTTAATTTCGGTTGCCAACATTCTATTCTCCTTAATGTTTACCATTTTAATTGTACTTTGTACACGTTTCATTATAGCCAAAAAAACTTTTATTTCTAATTATTTGAGTTCATTGTAAAAATTTCTTAATAATGCATGAATAAGTGTCAAAAAATTTTCTTTATGGTTGTTATAATTGAAGCTAAGGAGTGTTTTGTGAAAGTTAGTTTTGATTTAAAAAATGAAAAAATGAAACATCAAAATTCTGTTTCGTTTGAGGGGTACAAATTTACTAAATCAGAAGATGGTTTCAGGGAATTTGAAGTAGCATATCCTTATGATGAAAATAAGGATGATTGTTATTTAGAAATTTATAAACTTGATAAAGACGAGCATGGTAATTATTTTACGACCGGCAAAGCCTACAGCCGTTCAGGCGGTGATAATTACAAAATGAATCCCGGACAAAATCGTATTGATTTAGCCCGTGAGTTCGGTATTGAGGATAATCAGGCATTTGCATATCATTTTTTGCTTGTTGATAAAAAAACACATTTTACTAAAACAAGAGTTGACGCGGGTGATGTTATAGATGAACGTTCTGAGGCTAATCAAAAACGTAACTTTTTCAATATTGTAACTCCTGATAAATCAAATCTTTCTCGCGGCGGTGCGATGAAGCTTGTTATTATAGATTCGCAAAAGGTCGGTTATGTTTATAATGACCAGAATATGATTGTAAAAGACGAAAAGCTTGAAAAACGCGGTCAGGAAGGTATTAAAACACTTACAAATAAATTCGGCGGAACTCTTGCCGGATTAGAGCAGGCTATTGATAACGGTGAATACGATAATTATGGACGAATTATTTCATTACCTGTTTTTACTGATGATGATTTTACCGCTCATGCATACTGGAATAAAAACTGTATGCAGATGGCAAGTTCTTTAGGTAATATCAATAACTATGCTTCATTACAAAGAAAAATGTTTGCTCACGGTTTGAATTTTGTTTCAGACGGCGCTTTTGTTAATGAAGGCTTAGAAGGTATTCACTTTAAAAATATTTTAAGATGGGGTGAAGATTCTCCTTATTTTAACTGGTTCAGGGCTTCATCATTAAAAGACGGTCCTTTAAGTATGGGTGTTTTTGTCAAAAATAAAGATTATATTTCACACAAAATCGTAAACTCTCCTTATACTTACAACC
>OFFB01001150.1_pt1 | contig 17419 bp, 8 predicted proteins | sample 1521281 | NCBI WGS metagenome assembly OFFB01 (sample SAMEA3504109, study PRJEB24116) | mouse gut metagenome | biome: mouse gut; feature: mouse-associated habitat; material: faeces | place: Denmark | collected 2011
CGCCGACCTTCAGGCAGCCGCTGACACATTGATCGCCTATGCATCCAAGAGCAAGGCTATCACCGGGCTCTCCACTTCGCTCCAGAGCGACATTCCGCAGCTCTATTTCGATGTGGACCGTGACAAGGTGATGTTCTCGGGAGTTCCGCTTGCCGATGTGTTCTCCACGATGAAGGCATATACCGGATCGGTCTACGTGAATGACTTCAATATGTTCAACCGCATATACCGTGTCTATATACAGGCTGAATCCAACTACCGCGAACATCGCGAGAATATAAATATGTTTTATGTGCGTGGCAATAACAATGCCATGATTCCTCTCACATCGCTCGGCACGGCATCCTACACCACCGGTCCGGGCAATATCAAGAGATTCAATATGTTCAACAGCGCGGTGATAAGGGGAGAGGCGGCGAAAGGCTATAGCAGCGGCGACGCGATGGCAACAGTCGAGAAAATAGCCCGCGACAAGCTCCCTGACAACATCAGTGTGGAATGGAGCGGACTGTCGTTCCAGGAGAAAGCTGCCGGTGGCAAAAACGGTCTTGTGCTTGCGTTGGTATTCCTGTTTGTGTTCCTGTTCCTTGCCGCTCTCTATGAGAGCTGGACAGTGCCTATCGCGGTGCTTCTCTCGCTTCCCGTTGCGGTGTTTGGCGCTTATCTTGGCGAGTGGGTGTTCGGCTTGGAAAACGATGTCTATTTCCAGATCGGTCTTGTGATGCTCATGGGTATGGCAGCAAAAAATGCCATCCTTATAGTGGAGTTTGCCAAGGAAAAGGTCGATCAGGGAGTTGATGCCTTTGACGCGGCTGTCTATGCGGCGAAGCTCCGTTTCCGCCCCATCCTCATGACCTCGCTTGCGTTCATTCTCGGAATGCTTCCTATGGTGATTGCGTCAGGTCCGGGGTCGGCAAGCCGCCGCGCCATCGGTACCGGTGTCTTCACCGGCATGATTTTCGCCGTTGGGGTTGGCATCATTCTTGTGCCGTTTTTCTTTGTGTTGATTTACCGGGTTAAGGATCGTATTCGAAACCGTAAAAAAGTACAGAACGTATGAAAAAGAGTATAGCCGTCATCTCAGCATTGCTGATTCTCATGAGTTCATGCAAGCTGGGGCAGAAATATGTGAAACCTGAGCTGTCGGTGCCTGAGTCATTCGGCGATTTTGCCGGAACCGACACATTCTCCATTGCTGACATGAAATGGTGGGAAGTGTTTCCCGACACCGTTCTTCATTCCCTCATAGCCAAAGCGATAGAGAACAATAAGGATCTCAAGATCGCCGATGAGCGCATAGCCGAGCTCGCCGCTCGCAAGCGTGTGGATAAAGCGGCGTTATTCCCGGTGGTCACCGGCGAAGCCTATGGACAGCGCGAGACTCTCAATTACGGAGGTGACGCGTTTAAAAGCGATCCTGAATTCGGGCTTAAGGCGTCGATTTCATGGGAGATTGACCTGTGGGGCAATCTGCGGTGGGCAAATGACCGTGCCGGGGCATTGCTGCTTGAAAGCGTGAACAGTAAGAGGGCGTTGACAGTGAGTCTTGTGGCACAGGTGGCGCAATCCTACTTTGAGCTCGTGGCTCTTGACAATGAGCTACGCATCGTGAAGCAGACCCTGAACGCTCGAAAAGAGAGCGTAAGGCTCGCCAAGCTGAGGTTTGAAGGCGGATTGACCTCCGAGACATCCTATCAACAGGCAGAGGTGGAGCTTGCCAGAACCGCAACAAGAGTGCCGGTGATTGAGCGCAACATAGCGGTGATGGAAAATGAGATCGCTTTCCTTATCGGGGAATACACTGCCGATGTGCGACGCGCGCTTTCGCTTTCCAATCCCGAGCTTCCCGACACGCTTCCGGTGGGCATTCCGTCGATGTTGCTTGAACGCCGTCCCGATGTAAGGGCGGCTGAGCAAAGCCTTATTGCGGCAAACGCAGCGGTGGGTGTCGCCTATACCAATCGATTCCCCCGGCTCACTCTCACCGGCAGGGGAGGGTTGGAGAGCGAGGAGCTGAGCGATTTTTTGAAATCTCCGATGTCATTTCTCGGCGGCTCGCTTCTCGGTCCCATATTTGACATGGGGCGTCGTCAAGGCGCTTACCGTGCCCAGCAGGCGGCTTACCGCCAGGCTGAGGCATCCTATGAAAAGTGCGTTCTTTCAAGGAGGTGCGCAACGCCATTGTCGATTATGGAAAGATGAATGAGATATTCACTTCGATCAAGCGGCTTGAAAGCTCGGCGAAGACCAACCTTGAGCTTGCTCAGCTCCAGTACATCAACGGAGTCATCAGCTATCTTGACGTGCTTGATGCGCAGAGAAGCTATTTTGATGCCCGTGTGAGTCTCAGCAACGCCATGCGCGACAAGCATCTTGTGATAATCCGTCTGTACAAATCGCTTGGCGGAGGTTGGTAGCCACAAGAGCTTACCTATATAAATAAATGTGGGGCTCGTCGTCCATGGGCGGCTGAAAACCCTTAAGAAATCTATCAAGCATCTCGTCGGTCACTATTGCCGCTTCGCGTCCCGGAGCGGCATTGCGCCGATGCAGCCTTTCGCGCAGAGTGGCTGTGTCGGCGTTGCAATATACTAAGGTGTAGCTTGCGCCCGCTCTGTCGAGGAGTTCTCTGTATTCATCGCGTTTCGACCGCTTGCACAGCGTGGCGTCGACCACGGCTTTGCATCCACACGCTATTGTTTCATTCAAGCGAGCCGTCAGCAGTTCTTGAGCCTTGCGGCTGTAGATCATGAATTCGTCGGGAGAGAAATCGCCAAACTCATCCCACATTATTCCGTCCAGCGACAGATGGGCGAATCCATGCCCTGCGAGTTCCCTGGCAAGTGTCGTTTTCCCCGATCCCGAGACGCCGCACAGAAGCACAACGTCGCAGCCTGTCAACTTATCAATGATATTGTCCTTTTCCATTGTTTTTTTGATGACTTCTTAGTCTATTTTTCAAGTGCTAAAGTTACTAATCTTTAGCTTGCCGCGCAACTCGATTAGCATCAATGAAAATGGTTGTTTTTTCTTAAATTAGGTTATGGTTATATAGATTTAGTTAAAAAGTTAATCTTTTAATGTTTTTTTGAATTACACAATAATTTACTTATATTTGCACATTATTTGTTAATTAGCATTAATGCATCGTTTTAATAGAGTTTAGGACGGATTAAAAGTGCAATATATGTTAGCCTTAAAAGTAAAACAGTGTAAATAATAAATAAATCTAAACCAATCAAAAATGAAGAAGATTAATCATTATTCCTTCGTGGCAGGTGTCGGTTTGGCATTGTGTGCCGGATTGTGGTCATGTAAGGATGACGATCTCGCTTCCGATTCTCATTACAAACCCCCGGTTTTCTTGAAAGGCAATGCTTACGAAGTGTTGTCCAAGGAGGCTGACTACAGCATTTTCCTGAGGGGTATCGAGCTGTCGGATTACCGAGAGATTGTGGATGGAAAGAGTATCTTGACTGTGGTGGCTCCAAACAATGATGCTTTCCAGAAATTTCTGGCATCGAAAGGTTGCCAGACGATTGATGATCTCGATGCTCAGGATCATGCTTATCTTAACAAATTGATAGGCTATCACCTGATGTATTACGCCTTCAATTGGGACAAGATGGTAAACTTCCGTCCTACCAATGGTGATGGTGCTTCCGAGGAACAGATGGGTGTTATGGCTGGCTACTATTACAAGCACCGCACTCATTGCGCTGACCCGATTGTTGAGGCGAGAGTGAAGCTCACTCCTCATGCGAGCAGCGATACTCTCATTAAGATATACCATAACGAGCGTTATATGCCGGTGTTGTCCAACAAGCTCTTCGAGACCAAGGGGATTGACGCCGCTTATAACTACAACTATTTCTTCCCTGACACAGAATGGAAGAGTGCCGGCGCCGCTAATGGAACTTTCAACATCGCCAATGCGAAAGTTCTTGACGAAAGCAACGTGGTGACCGACAACGGTTATCTTTATCATGTTGACCATGTCATTGACCCGCTCAACACCATCTATGATGAGTTGAAGAATAACCCCAACTATTCGAAGTTCCTCGCCATCTACGATTCATATTCTGAATATGAGCTTGCCGATGACGAGACTTGTACTTCGCTCGGTTACCAAGTGTATCTTCACGGTCATGGCTCTCTTCCCGATATCGCATGGGAGTGGCCTGTTAAATCATGGTCGGCTGTGTCATCACTTGAACGTCTCGGTTATAATGTGTTTGCTCCAACAAATACTGCGATCGACAATTTCTTCAACAATTTCTGGACAGCCCAGGGTGGTTACAACACCGTTGATGACCTTGACCCGCTCATCCTCCAGTATTTTGTGATGCAGTCATTCTCCGACGAGTCATTCATCGTGTTCCCCGAAGAGATCAAGAGGGGAGAGGTGCAGACTGTATACGGAACACCTATTAATATAGATCCTGATCAGGTGACCGACCGCAAGCTTTGCTGCAACGGCGCGCTCTACGGTATGGACCGCATGGAAATGCCCGCGATTTTCTCATCAGTAGTGGGTCCGGCATTCTCAAGCACCGATCACATCGCTTATCTTTACTGTCTTGACGCTTCATCATCATTGTTGTCGCTTGCGTCAAAGAACACTTCATTCGTGACTTTGATGCCGAGCAACGATCAGTTGTACAATACTGAACCTGCCATACGTCTTTACTCGACTACTCTCGGCAAGGAGCTTCAGCAGTACAGCAGCGATGCCGGCGACTTCGTGACAATGAGCAGCGGAGCGATGAAAGAGATCACCGATATGCACGTGGCTCAGAACGTGGAGGAACTTGTGTCAACAGGCACTCAGGTTGTTTCTACCAATGCCGCATATAACTACTGGTTTGTGAAGGATGGCAAGATTACCACCAACTCACTCTTCAACCAGCAGCTTGAACCCGCATATACAGGCGATCCGTTTGTGGCTCTTCACCGCATCACCAACAACGGCAAAGAATGGGACAACGGTAATTCTTACACTTACGATGCTCACGCTATCTTCGAGAAGAACAGCGGCGACGGTCTCGGACACCGTCTTGCGGTATGTAATGACAAGAACTATCCTTACTATATGTTTGCCCAGCTTCTTAAGAAAGCAGGACTTTTAAGCGCTACCGAAATCTCTGCAACGATCTGCCCCAGCGGCAGCCGCTTCATTGCATTTGCTCCCACCAACCAGACTATTATCGACAATCTCGCCAATATCCCCGGTTGTTCAAAGCTTACCGTGACCAACGGAACGATTTCGAGCAATAACTTGAGCGCTACTGACAAAGCATCTCTTGCCAAGTATTTGTCACAGTATTTTGTCAACTCGCTCATGAACTCGTTCACCGACTATCCTTATATAGGTTCAACCTGCAAAGGTGAATTCTACAGCGCCGGCTCCAACAAGCTGCGCATCTCTGACACCGGTTCTTCTTTGAACGTAGGTTTTGTCGGTTCAACAACAACTGCCAACGTGATCGCTGACTACGATTATCTGCCTTTCGCGTTCAACGACGGATGTTTGCAATTCATAGATGGCATACTGCAATGATTAAACAGATAGAACATGAACACCTTAAATAGCAAATATAGAAAAATCTTTCTGCTGATCCTGATTGCTTTAGTTTCAGCCGGCTTTGATGCCTCGGCTCAGAAGAAAGTCATCTCGGGTTGCGTATATGAAGAAACCGAATTCGGTCCCGAACCGATTATCGGCGCCAACGTAGTGCTTGTGAACCGACAAGGGCGATATATCAAGGGTGCGGTGACCGACGTAGACGGTAACTATACTCTTGAAGTTCCCGGCGACGCAGGCAAGCTCAAAGTGAAAGCCTCATTCGTGGGTCTTGAAACCAAGGAAGTGGAATATGCAGGACAGACCACCCTTGACTTCACACTTAAGTCTTCAACCACTCTTACCGAGGTCGTTGTGACCGGTCAGGCAAGAGACAACATGGGTGTGAGCCGCCGCTTGCAAACCTCTTCAATTCAAAAACTTGAAGTGTCGGAGCTTGTGGAGCAGAGCCCTGTAAGCTCAATCGAAGAGGCTATCCAGGGTCAGATCTCAGGTCTTGACATCAGTATCGGTGGTGACCCGGGTGCAAAGAACAATATCCAGATCCGTGGTATCAGCTCGCTTGACGACAATGCCGAGCCGCTTATCGTGGTCGACGGTGTGCCTTACACTTCCGACATTTCCGATAACTTCAGCTTCAGCACCGCTTCAGCCGAAGACTTCGGAGCCCTCCTTAACATCGCTCCTACCAACATCGAGAGCATCGAGGTGCTCAAAGATGCTTCAGCTACAGCGATCTACGGTTCTAATGGTGCCAATGGTGTGATCATCATCAACACCAAGCGTGGTGAAAGAGGTAAAACTCAGTTCTCATTCTCTACCAAGTTCACTATCAAGAAAGAGCCCGAATCAATTCCGTTGCTTAACGGTTCGCAGTACACCGCCCTCATGCAGGACGCTCTTTGGAACGCAGCCAACGCCAAGGGTATCGGTAGCGCTCTTAATGAAATGAATATGCTCTTCAACTCTGATGAGATCAACTACAACCGTGATTATAAGTATTATGATGAGTACAACTGCGACACTGACTGGCTCAGCGCCCTCAAGCAGGATGCATTCATCATTGACAACAACTTCTCGATGAGCGGTGGTGGTGAAAAAGCTACCTATCGTTTATCTCTTAACCAATATAGCGAGGATGGTACCACCCGCGGTACTGGACTTAAGCGTTTGCAGGCTCAGTTCAAGATCACTTACAACTTTACCGACCGCCTGCGCGTGCACACTGACTTCGTGTTCACCAACACCAACAAGAAGGCTAACGTGCTTGAGAACGCCCGTGCTATGGCTATGCAGAAGATGCCTAACCTCAGCCCCTACTGGATTGACGACGTGACCGGCGAGGCTACCGACCGCTACTTCACTCAGGAAGAGGACTTCCAGGGTGCGTTCACCGGCATCAAGGACAACAAGGGACAAGGCAACTTCAACCCCATCGCTTTGGTTAACCGCGGTCATTACAAGACCAATCTTCGTGAAGAGAAGATGACCATCCGTCTTGACTATGACTTCCCCTTCAATTTGCGTTTCTCAGGTTGGGTATCACTCAACATGAAGACCAACAAGTACAAGCAGTTCCTTCCTCAGGAAGCTACCGGCGTGCTTTGGACCAGCTCTTTCGCCAACCGTTCTACCGATGCTGTTGACGATGCATTCACTCTCCAGTCAGAGGCTAAGTTGCTTTACAATAATACTTTCAAAGAAAAGCATAACATTGTTGCAACCGCTCTGTTCCGTACTTATCAGAGCCAGTCGTTCAAGCAGTCAAGCATGACTTACGGCAACGCTTCAACTAACCTTTCTGACCCGGTAGTCGGCAGCGTTGTTGCCGGTCTCGGTTCAAGCAATGGTGAGAGCCGCTCGGTGTCATTGGTTGCTCAGGCAGTCTACGCTTACGACGAGCGTTACTCTCTTAAGGGTTCTATCACATACGAAGGTAACTCCGCAATGGGTTCTCGCAACCGTTTCGGTTCATATCCCGCATTCGGTTTCGCATGGAACATCGACCGTGAGCATTTCCTCCGTGACAACTCATCTTGGTCTTGGCTTGATGAAGCTAAGTTCCGTGTGGGTCTCGGATGGTCAGGTAAGGCTCCTTCAGGTGGCGCCCGCTACTTCGGCGCTTACTCTTCACTCGGACAGTATGTAGAGAATCAGGCTGTAGCTCCTAACCGTATGCAGCTTGACAAACTTAAATGGCAGACTACCCGCGAACTTGACTTCGGTCTTGATATCGGCTTGTGGAACAAGTTGAACATTACATTTGACTACTACGAGAAGCGCACAAGCGACCTTCTTCTTAAGGACACCGCGCTCCCCTCGACCACCGGTTACGACAAGATCGCATGGCTTAACTCAGGAGTGCTCACCAACAAGGGTGTCGAGCTTCGCTTTGACTGGCAGGTATTTGGCAACAAGACTTGCAACCTCTCTATCAACGCCAACGTGAGCCGCAACGTCAACAAGGTTGAAGAGCTCCCCGTCACCTACAATCAGGAGCAGTACAGCTTCAAGAACGGTGAATATGCTCTCCGCATTGTCGAGGGCGCTCCTGTCGGCGCATTCTACGGCTACCGCTACAAAGGCGTTTATCAGAACACCGCTGAAACTTACGCACGCGACGCCCAGGGCAACGTGATGTACAACCATCAGGGTCAGCCCATCGTGATGTACAACGGCAACACTCAGGTATATCCCGGTGACGCCCGCTACGAGGACATTAACCACGACGGTGTGATCAACGAGAACGATATCGTTTATCTCGGCAACGCCAACCCGAAATTTGTGGGTGGTGGTGGTTTCAAGTTCAAATATAAGGACTTCATGCTCACCACATTCTTCTACGGACGTTTCGGACAGAAGGTTATCAACTCGGCTCGTATCGACCTCGAAAGCATGTATGGCACCAAGAACCAGAGTACCGCAGTGCTCCGCCGCTGGCGTGCCGAAGGTGACGACACCGATATCCCGCGCGCTCTTTATGGAATGGGTTACAACTACCTCGGTTCTGACCGCTTCGTTGAGGATGCTACATTCATCCGCTTGAAGACTTTGAGCTTGAGCTATAATGTGCCCAAGAAATTCCTGGAGAAACTTGGTATCGGCATCACCCGTGCCAACCTCTTCGCAACCGGTTACGACCTCTTCACCTGGACAAGCTATAAAGGACAGGATCCTGAAGTGAGTCTGCCGACTGCTACCAAGCTTGTGAAGGATAATTCACAGACCCCGGTATCTAAACGATTTGCTTTTGGTCTGACAATTAATTTCTGATAATATGTTAAAGAAGATATTATATTCATTAGTGGCGGTTTCATTTATGACTTGCGCCACGTCATGCAACGATTGGCTCGACCTAAAGCCGAACAACGAGCAGATCACCGATGACTATTGGAAATCCAAGGAGGATGTTCAGTCGGTGGTGATGTCGGGTTACTATTATATGCGTCAGTGCGTGCCTAATTTCATCAAGTGGGGCGAGCTGCGTGGTGGAGTGTTCTATTCAAGCGACAGCGGCGAAAGCAAGCTGCAGGACTTCAATATGACTCCGAGCCACAATCTTTGCAAATATGCCGATGTTTATAAAGTGATCAATGCTGCCAACTCAGTGTTGAAATATGCTCCCGGCGTATGTTCAATCGATGACACCTACGCTGAATCCATGATGATGTCGCATCTTTGCGAGGCTTATTTCATGAGAGCTTACTGCTATCTTATTCTTGTTAAGAACTATGGCAGCGTGCCTTTGATCCTTGAGCCTTATGTGGATGATACCGAATCATTTGATATCGCCAAGTCTACCGAAGCTCAGATCATCGAGCAGATCAAGGCTGACGTTATGACCGCTCTCAACACTGATGCCGCTAAAGGCACCTACGAAGTTGAGTGGGAAACAAAAGGCCGCGCTACCAAGTGGGCGCTTTACGCTCTCATGGCTGACGCTTGCCTCTGGAGCGAGGATTATGAAACTTGCAAGGAGTATTGCAACAAGATTCTCAATGCTACCGACAGCTTCCGTCCCGTGTTCATTACAGCCGGAACCCAGTGGTATGATATGTTCTGCTTCGGAAACTCCAATGAGAGTATCTTTGAGTTGAACTGGAACTATAACACAGCACAGGAGACCAACAATTTTGCTTCGCTCTGGTCACAGGATGCTTCATCTAAATTCCGTTTCTCATCTTCCGCTATCAGAAAGATGCAGGAAGAGGTGAGCACTGCAGTGGCAAACGGCGCTACTGTTGAAGGTCGTGTGGGCAGAATGCTTCTCGCTTCTTGCATCCCCGCCGGAGGTAATGCCGCTTATGCTGTTGCATCCACTTTCTATATGTGGAAATATGCCGGAACTGAGATTCAGGACCCCGAAGGTGGTAAGCGCGTTCATCAGGATGCCAACTTCATCATCTACCGTGTGTCGGAAATCATGATGATGCTTGCTCAGGCTGAGACCATGACAGGCAACATCCAGGAAGCTGTCAAGCAGGTGAACCGCATCCGCAACCGTGCCGGAATCGGTAACTTCCAGGGTATTGATGAAGATGATGCAGGCGCTATCGCCAACATCGACGAGCAGACCATGCTTGAGGAGATTCTCGACCAGAAAGCTATGGAATTTATCGGCGAGGCTAAACGCTGGTATGATGTGCTTTGGTTTGGACGTATCGCCAACAATAAGTACCGCGATTCTTTCGTGAGACTTGTGCTTGACGGCAACCAGACCACCAATCTTTCTTGGGTGACTTCAGTGCTTGCCGACAAGAACTCGTGGTATATGCCCATCCCGCAGGTTGACATCGACCACAATGTCTTGCTTGAACAGAATCCTTATTATTCATCTAACAAGTAATCCCGGGAAATCATGAAAACGAAAAATTTGCTTAAAGCTCTTTTTACTGTTGCCTTGATGGCGACCACCCTCGCTTCATGCGACTCGGATGTGTTTAACATCAATGCCGACCCTTTCAAAGGTCAGAAATATAAAGATGATCTCACTTCGCCTATCTCGATCTATCTTGAAGGCGAGGCTGATTTCACCGAGTATGTGAAGGCTCTCCGCTATTCCGAGACCTTCAACGCTCTCAACCAGTCTACTTCAGGTGTGAGCTTCACGGCTCTCGTGCCTAACAACGAGGCGATGCGTGATTTCTACAATCGCCGCGGCGTTGACTCTCTTGAGGCGCTCACTCCTGAATATGTGAAAGAGTTTGTGCTCTACCACACTTTGAACGACTCAATCGCAGCCGATCAGTTTGTGACCAAAAGCAGTGTCACCAATCTCTCGGGTGAAACTTTGAACATCACCATCGATGCTGAAAATTCGGGCGAGGCTCTTATCGGTCCCGAAGGACGAATCGTGGAGATGGGCATCAGCGCCTACAACGGCAAGATTTATGTGCTGTCAAGCGCGCTCACTCCTCTTGTGGAAACTGTTTATGACCGTGTGGTTGAAAGCGGCACAAGCTCCATCATGCTTGAAGCGATTGAAGTTTCCGGCTGGAAGAAGGATCTTCAGACTATCGCCGACACTATCATCGAGAACGGTTTCAAGAGGGTGGTAAATCGTTATTACACTTTCCTCAATGTGACCGATGCCACATTCAGCAACGCGGGAATCAATAATCTCGCTGATCTCCGCGCCAAGTTGAGCGAACGCAACGACCGCGACATTACTTCCGACAGCCTTCTGCGTGAATATGTGTCTTACCACGTCATGAACGCTCCTTACGGTATCGCCGATTTCGGTGAAGCTGAGGGCGAGGATATCGCCACCAAGCTTATCGGCACCATGGCTACCAACCAGACCATGATGCTGGCTATCAATCCTGCCGCTACCGTAGCTGCCGAAAAGTACACCTTCAATCACCTTGACGAGAGCGCCCGATTCATGATGAATGTGTCGGATGTACGCGCCAAGAACGGTTATATGCACACCATCGACTCATGGCTTCCTGTATGGGAACCTGATCAGACTGAAGTTGTGTGGGACCTTGCCGACTATGCTGAGATCCGCGCGCTCATGGGAGGTTCTGAGTACTTTCAGCCTGCTGAGCCGGTAGTCAAAGAGACAAGCATCATGATCGACAAAGCCGGTTGCTTCACCTATGCGATGGGCGACGGTGGCACAAAGAACACCAGCTACAGCGCAATCACTTATGTGACAACCAAGAGCTACCGACTGATGGCTCCGCTTGCAGGTCAATATTCAACCGCAGTCAACAATGACCGCGTGGTGTTTAACCTCGGTTATATGGGATCGGTAGAGATGAAGACTCCCACCATCGTGAAGGGTAAGTATCGTGTAGAGATTTCGATCGGCTATCTGAGCACCCATTCGTTCATGCGTACCCAGAGCGACGGCAACGGCGGTCTGATCAAGGTGTCGTTTGACGATGATCCTGCCGCTACAGGATTCAGCGCTCCTTACACCACCGTGACAAATGCATATCTTACCGGCGGTATTTTCACTACCCAGCTCTTCGAAGAGGTTGAGTTCAACGAAACTACAAGCCATAATTTCAAGATGATCATCATGGACCCGGCGGCAAGCTCCAACAGAAGCTTCAGCATCCAGATTGACTGCATACGTTTCATCCCAATCCAGTAACTGATCTCATTTTAGAATTGCAATGATAAAGAATAATATACATTCGCGCCTGTCTCGCTTCGCTCTTGCAGCCGCATTGACTCCGCTGTTGATGCCGGTTGCGGTGAGCTGTGACTCGCTCGAAGATGACGACCATTACGGCGATTCATCAACAAAGATTGACAACTCCGAGTTGACAATCGTAAAGTCAACCAGCGAGGATTATATAAAGAGCCGCGCCGACCTTTCGTCGATCAACTCCCTCTTTGCCGACAACGGCATCTATAAGGAGCTTGAGGAGAAAGGACAGCTAAGCACCATTCTCGTGGTGACCAACGACAATTATACCGCTCCCACCGGCGATACTGACGACATTGTCTATGCCACACGCTCTCATGTGAGCGATATGTCGGTTTCTCCTGCCAACCTTCATAACGGCGACCGCCTCATGATGTGGCACGGAAAGTACACCAACGTCACTATCGACGAGCAGGGACAGCAGGGTCAGATCGTGGACCACATCTCCTTTAACAACGGTATTGTGAAGGAAGTTGTTCAGACTTCCAACGGATATATCTATGTGATTTCCGAGATGATCGAGACTCCGACCTCTCTTTCCGACTTCATCAACTCTCTTGGCGATGAATATTCAATCTTCAAGGAGCTTGTGTTGAGCAGCGGTGGCAAGGAGTTCGACAAGGCTAATTCTAAGCCTATCGGTGTGAGCCCCGACGGAAACACACTGTATGACTCGGTGTTCATCTACACCAACGCTCACTTCGACAATGTTAACTTCGACATGAATTCCGAGTCGTTGACAGCCACCATGCTTCTTCCTTCCGACGACGTGATCAACGAGGCTATGAACGATGCTAAAGCCCGTCTGCGCAGCTGGGGACTCACCCGTGCCGACAGCGTGCTTAAGAATTGGATTCTCGACGTGTCGTTCTTCAACAAGCGATTGACTGCTGCCGATCTTTCAACTCCGGCACAGGCATCGGAGGATCCCGCGTCCAAGGACATCAACAGTATCTTCTCCAAGCAGTGGCGTCCCGGCGCTCACACTCTTGCCGCCGGCGAGCCCATCGAGCTTTCAAACGGTATCGTATATCCGTTGACCAAGCTCCACATTCCTACCAACGTGTTGATCTACCGTCTTAAGGACTGGTTCTTCCGCTATGAAAGCTGCTCCGATCAGGAAAAGGCTGACTACTATAAGATGTCCAACATGGTATTCGGTGAATGTAAGACTGATGTTGCCGCATGGACTCCGCTTGCTGGTGTATGGCCTGAAATTGAAGACCGTTCACTCATCCTGAAGGTGGGTGACGATGGCGAAGGTTCTCCCTTCTACCTCGATTTCACTCCCGTCATGAGCAATGAGGACGGCACAATTTCCGTCTACAACGTGCCCCCGGGCAGCTACCGTCTTGCTTTCGGTTCAAAGCAGAACCAGAATCTCACCATCCGCGCTCACGTGCTTGTCAATGGAACTATCGTGGCAAGTTCAGCCGGAAACATCGAGCTTGGTTCTTCTACCACCTATCACTATGACCGTGGCGGTTCGCTTAACAACCGTTATCCGGAAGGCTATGATCCTGCGGTGGTGACAGCATTGGGCGGCAGCAAAGCGTCCAACTATGACACTGACGGCGGTCTCCTTATCGAGGAGGTGACTATCCCTGATCTCAAAGGCGACGGCTCGGCAACTCCTATCACCATCCGTATCGAGGCAGATAGCTGGAGAGAGCAAACCTCTTTCACTCTTGCTCACTGGTGTCTTCGTCCAACAGTTAACAACTACTAAGAAACACTTGACAATATTATGAATATAAATATCAAAAGGATTGCCCTTTGCTTGAGCTTGCCATTGGCGCTTGCAGCAAGTGGCTTTGCCCAGAAACTTGTCGGCAAGGTTACAGATACGGCAAATCAACCCGTAAAGGATGTCGTGATCACATGCTCCGGATGTGAGACCGTCCGCACAGGCGATGACGGTGTATTCACTCTTGAAGGTGTGAAGAGCGGCGCCACAGTCAATTTTGTTCGCGAGGGTTTCTATCCTCAGGCTCACATCTTGAGATCGTCAACCAATGACAACCGTCTCTTGAAGATTCACATGGTGGAGACCGACCGCAGCCGTTACAATGAAACGGCTGTGCTCCCCACCGGAAAGCAGGAGAATAACATCAATGTGGCAGGCACCGAAAACCTTAACCGCAAGGACTTCGCTGCCGGTTCACTCTCGGTGGACCGTGCCATCAAAGGTAACTTCACCGGTCTTAACGTGATCAACAAGGGCGGTATGCCCGGTGAAGGTTCTTACCTTCAGATGCGTGGTGTGAAGTCGCTCGTTGCCGACAATGCTCCCCTTATCGTGGTAAACGGCGTGCCTTATATGCCCGACGTAAACAACAGCTCCATGGTCATGGGCTATTCACCCTCAGTGTTCAAGGCGTTCAACAATCAGGACATCCGCAACATCACCGTTGTGAAGGGCGCTGAAGCCGCAATGTACGGTTCGATGGGTTCTAACGGTGTCATCATGGTTGAAACCGACCAGGCTACTTCAACCGATGTCAACACCCGCATCTCTTTCTCGGCAGTGTATGGCTACAACTGGAACGACAGCCGCATCCCCATGATGAACTCTTCTCAGTACAAGAGCTATCTCTCCGACATGGGTCTCACTTACTATGACAATCAGGAGCTCTTCTTCAAGGACTTCTCATTCCTTACCGATCCTAACGCCAACAAGGCTTATCTCTACGGATATAACACCGACTGGCAGGATCAGATCTACCGCAACAGCAATACCGCCGACTTCCTCTTCCGCGTGGAGGGTGGTGACAACATCGCCAAGTATAACATCTCACTCGGATACCTCGGTGACAACGGTACGCTGAAGAACACCAACTTTGACCGCTACAATGCTCAGGTCAACGCCTCAGTGCTCGTCAGCCGCCAGGTTGAGATCCAGGCTAACATCAACGCCGCTTACCTCAAGGGCAAATTCCAGGATCAGAGCCTTTCTCAGGAGATTTCTCCGCTTATCTCCGCTTACCGCCGCTCACCGCTGTTGAGCCCGTATGCGAGCGATATGTATGGTAATCTCATCAACAGCTACTCCAACTACTGGTATGGCGCCATTGAAAACAAGGATTTCATCGCCACCAACCCCCTTGCTGTTGTCAACAAGCTTGAAAGCACCGGTCGCCAGTATGACATGAACTCAAAATTGCAATTGATCTATCGTCCTATCCAGGATCTTACTTTCAATGCCATTTTCTCAATGTTCTACAACTACAACCAGGAGTCGACATTCATTCCCGGTAAGACCAACAATGACATCGCTCCTCTGTTCGACCAGTATGGCGAGGCTGAGAACTCGGTTCGCACCGGTACTCACCACACTTTCAATATGTACTACGCGTTCAACGGTAACTACCGTCTTGCCATCAACCGTCTGCACCGTCTTAACTTCCTTGCCGGTGTTCAAGTGTTGACCACTGAAAGCGAGTATGACGCTGCCTACGGACGCAACACCAACAATGACTTCTACCAGACCCTTGGCGACTCGCAGACACTCGGACGCTATTTCGCCGGTTACAACAACGCATGGAACTGGTTGAACGTGTTCGCTCATGTTGACTATAACTACGCCAACCTTGTCAAGCTCGGTTTCACCGGATCTTGGGACGGCGCGTCAAGCATCGGTAAGGACGCTGACCGCATGTCGTTCTACCCCGCAGGTGAGGCTACATTGATGTTGAAGCAATTCGGTCCCATCCAGATGACTGACTTCATCAACAAACTCAATGTCTATGCCAACTATGGAGTGACCGGTAACAGCCGCTACAGCAGCAAGCTCGGTAAGTATTACTACACTTCTACTCCTTATCAGACTATCGCCGGTATCGTCCGCGCCAATGTGCCCAACACCAAGCTGAAAGCTGAGAATGACTACACTCTCAACGTGGGCTTGGAGACTGCTCTATGGAACAACCGTGTGTCACTCGGCGCAGGCTACTACAACATCGATGCCAAGAACGTGTTGATGACCGGTGTGCGTTCATCAGTGCTCGGCACAAGTACATATTATAACAACGACGCTCGCATCGAGTCGAAAGGTTTCGAGGCAAGCATCACCCTCAACCCGATTCAGACTCGTGACTTCCGTTGGATGATCGGTGGTAACATCACTACCGTCAAGAACACCGTTAAGTCGCTCGGTTCACTCAACCAGTTGGTGAACACTCTTGAGGACGGTGCCGAGATCATCACCCGCGTTGGCGAGGATCCGTTCGCATTCTACGGCTACAAGACCGACGGTGTCTTCTCAACAACTGCCGAAGCTGAAGCTGCCGGTCTTTCCAACCGCAGCGGCATGAAGTATGTTGCCGGTGATATGCGCTATGTCGATGTGAACGGCGACAAGGTTATCAACAATGCCGACAAGCAGGTGCTCGGAAGCGCTACCCCCGATTTCTTCGGTAACATCTTCACCGCATTCGAATACCGCAACTTCGCTCTTGAGGCAACATTCGCTTATTCTGTGGGCAACAAGGCTTACAACGCCGTGCGCCGCATCACTGAATCAGGTAAGGATTTCGCCAACCAGTCAACCGCTCTCATGCGCCGCTGGTCAATGGAAGGTCAGGTGACCGACATCCCTCGCGCCGTTTACGGTGACAAGGTCGGCAACAACGACTTCTCTGACCGCTGGATTGAAGATGCTTCTTACATCAAGCTTCGTGAAATCACATTGAGCTACACCTGGAACAAGCCCATCTTCCACTTCATCCAAGGCGGTACTCTCTATGTGACCGGCGAAAACCTTTTCAGCATCTCCAAGTATCTTGGTCTTGATCCCGAGTTCTCTTACTCCAACAGCGCTATCTATCAAGGCGTGGACTACGGCAAAATCGGTGCTCCGCGTTCGGTGAAAGTTGGTGTGAACCTCAAGTTCTAATTCTTAAACATCAAGTGAAATGAAAAAAATCATATATTGTCTCTCGCTCCTGTTGTCGGCAATGACTATGACATCATGCTCCGATTTCTTCGATCCGGACACCGACGACGAGCTTAACGGTGAGGACTACATCAGCTCCGACACCGAGATGTATACCGGCTTCCTCGGTATAATGACCAAGCTGCAGGCTATCGGCGACAAGCAGATTCTGTTGACCGAGACCCGTGGTGAGCTGGTGGAAGTGTCTGATATGTCGACCCCCGATCTTATCTCTATCTAT
>OFFB01001151.1_pt1 | contig 17401 bp, 22 predicted proteins | sample 1521281 | NCBI WGS metagenome assembly OFFB01 (sample SAMEA3504109, study PRJEB24116) | mouse gut metagenome | biome: mouse gut; feature: mouse-associated habitat; material: faeces | place: Denmark | collected 2011
TATTTCCCACAAAATCCAGTCATTTATGCGCAGATTACAGCATCATCCCTCTGCTGGTTCCAGTTTCTTCCTCCACCCGTCTCTTTCCTATCTTTTTCCGTAGAAGTAATATTTACCCGAGTGGCATTTTCATTCAATAGGGCACGATTCAGTTTACGGTATGCCTGCAATAAGAGCGCACCGCCAGGAACGCGAACAGCGGTATCTCAATGATACAGGCCCCAATCATGGTGTAGGGCGTCCAGACCGCCAGCCCGCCCAGGCTCAAAAACTTGAAGTCGGTAATGGCGTAAAGGATACTGGCCTGGATGCTGGTGCCGCTGGCAGGCAGGATGCTGCACAGCCAGGTGGACAGCGCCCCCGGCACCGTCATGGAGAGCACCACCGGCGCGATGCAGAACACCAGCCCGGAGGCCAGGGACGCCACAGTGGTCTTGCTTCTGGAGGAGAGGAACAGGGTGAAGCTGACGGAGGCCAGCACCGAGAGCAGGCTGGCCACAGCAAACAGGCGCTGGAGCTCCCCGATATTCATGTTGGTCAGAGTCACAATGGAGTAGAGCATCTGGATGGAGGTCTTGGTACACTCCCAGCCGAACAGGCTGTTGACCACCAGAATATGCACGATGGCGCAGATTACAAAAGCGGCGGCGCTGATGAACAGGGCGGCCAGCAGCTTGGCTACGCCCAGCCTGGCCCGGCCATTCCGGGTACAGCGCAGAATATCGTCCGCGCCCGACTGATAATCGGCGGAGAATACCGGGGCGGCGATCACCACGCAGAACAGCAGTACCAGAAAACCCATGATGTTCTGGTAGTCCAGAATGGTGGAGCTCATGCCGGGATAGACCTCAAAGGGCTTTTCTACCTTCTGATACATCTCCACGGCCTTGTGCTGAACGGCGGGGCTGTCCGGCTGCTCCATCGCCATCAGGGAGGCGATCCGGGCCTCGCAGACGGAATAGTAGTCGTCGATTTGTTCCGGGTCGATCTCCATGATGGTGGGGGCCATGCCGGTATCCGGGTCGGCAAACGCCTCCTTGACGCCGTGGAGCAGCGGGGCGATGGGAAGTATCTCCTTCTCATAGACGCCCTCCGGCAGATCGTAGGACTCCGTGACGCCGTAGGACGTGAGGCAGGCTTGATAGATCTCCACGGCCTCCCGCACTCGCTCCGGGGTGACAATGCCGCTGGCATCCGCCTGACGCTCCTTTTCATAGGCGATGGAGGCCAGCCCGGTCAGGTTGACCTCGTTCCCGGCCTCGTCTGTATAGTTACTGTAGCAGTAGGTGGTCGGCAGATAGGCCAGCAGGACGGAGAGGAGCAACGCCAGCGCCAGCAAGATCCAGGTGAGCCTTGACTTCAAGATCCGTTTCAATTCCAAACGAAAAATTCTCATTTACTGATACCTCCTGTCATTTTCTCCGCTGCTCTCCGGGAACATCCACAAATACAGATCCTCCAGGCGGGGCGTCGCGGCGCTGGAAACAGCGGTGCAGGGCCGGTCCGACAGATAGCGAATGGAGACGCTGCCATCGTTCTCGTTGCGCAGATTGGTGATTTGCAGCTTGCTCTCATACTCCGGTACGGCATCTGCCGGGATAGTGCAGCTCCACACCTTGCCCTCAACCAGCTTGGTCAATTCCTCCGTCGTCCCCGTTGCCAGCAGCTTGCCGCCTTTGATGATGGCGTGGCAGGTGGCGATGTACTCCACGTCGGGGACGATATGGGTGGAGATCAGCACGATCCGGTCATGGGCGAACTCCGAGAGCAGATTGCGGAAGCGCACCCGCTCGCCGGGGTCCAGGCCCCCGGTGGGTTCGTCCAGAATCAGCACCTCCGGGTCGTTCAGCAGGGCCTGGGCGATCCCCACCCGGCGTCTCATGCCGCCGGAGAGCTTGGAGATCTTCTTGTTGTAGACATCCATCAGGGAGACCCGTTCCAGCAGCTCACGAATCCTCCGCCAGCTCTGCCGCTCCGGGAGCCCCTTTAGGGCAGCCACATAGGCCAGGTAGTCCTTGACGGTGAACTCCGGGTGGAAGCCGAAGTCCTGGGGCAGAAACCCGAAAATGCTCCGGTACTGTTCCCCTAACTCCTGAATGGGAACGCCGTCATACACCACCCGGCCAGAGGTGGGCGGCATAATTCCGGCAATCATCCGCATGAGGGTAGTCTTGCCCGCTCCGTTGGCCCCCAGCAGGCCCCATACCCCCGGTGTCAGTTCCAGACTGATGTCATTAACTGCTTTTTTATCCTTGAACCGCTTGGAAACGTGATCAATCAGCAATTCCATGTGAAAACTCCTTTCCCGCTGATAAAAATAAAGGCGCTCTTGCCTTGGCACTGTCATTGTACCAAAAGCAAGAGCAGCCTTTTCTCGTTCACTCACACGGGGTTCCTCTGTTTTCCTACAGACTTTCTAACGATTTTCCTACATTCCCTTATCCGTCAGGATTTTATCAAATTTCTTCTCCGACAATATCTCATGGGTTACCAATTGGCCGTCATAGAACAAAGAGAAGGGGGTAAAGGGCGAGGGAGCGTTCTGGGCTTCCTCTTTGGTCTGAATATGAACAGCCTGGAAAACGGCGTTCCGCTCCTTTGCCATGCGCTCCAGCACCGGCACATACTTCGCCGTAAACGGGCACTGGCTGGTGTAATAGAGCACAAATCCCTTGGGCACGGCCCCATGCTCCCGCACGGTATCCCGGAAGCGGGGCCGCTCCGCGCCCTCCATGAAGGGCAGATACAGCAGCTCAAAATAGGGCTCCGCTGTATCCGCTGTCACAAAGCCCTTGTGCCGCATATATCCAGGGTCAGAGAGAAAGCCCAGCTTCTTTTTGGAGGACAGGATCAAAAGCCCCTTTTTCCCCTTCGCCTTGCTGTCCTCGATACAGGCGTCCAGCAGGAGGTTGGAGTACCCATGCCCCTTGAACTGCCCAGACACCCACAGGCAGTCGATAACCATGTACCCCTCCGCCTCGACGGGCACCCAGGCGTACTCGGCGGGGATGTACTCAATAAAGCATTTCCCCCGGACATTGCCCTTCAGGAAAACAAGTCCCTCGTCCAGCCGCTCCTTCAGCCAAGCCTTTTTGGACATGACTTGCACATCCTTGTTGCTGGATATGGCGCAGCAGATGTGCTCCTGATCAATGTTGTCACGGGTCAGTTTGATAAGCTCCATGATGGATTACCTCCGCATAGTTCGATTTGTATTTCTGAACATCAAAATGATGAATCCAATCAGCACCAGTGTAATAGCCGCCGCTATGGTGGAGCTGACACTCATAACGGGGAATTGCTCATATTTGAGTATGTAGGCAGCAAAAGCGTTCGGCAGGTTTACGAAGTACGACACGATTAGATTATTAGCAGAAAGCCTGTAGGCAGCCGCGAATCCAAGTCCTACCGCAAAGAGCAGGAGTAGATCCTCCCAGGCGCGAAAACCGGGATAGCCCAGATGATATAGAGAGAACATCGCCCCGGAAATTCAAAATTGCGGGCAAGCAGCCAAATTGCTGCTCGGCCCTGCTCTGCACAAAGCCCCGAAATAGGAACTCCTCAAAAAATGTGGTCATGATAAGCGGTACAATCCCTAACGGCAGCAGACGCCACGGTATCTGTTCCCCCGCAGCCATTTTGGGGATCAGCTGTCCGCCAACGGAAAATATCACAAATGCAAACAAAACGGCAAATTGCCGTGGGCCCAGCCTTTTTACGCCGACCGAAGCAAGTGATTCCTTTTCTCTCCGCAGACAGTATAGCGGAACCAAAAGACTGAATACCAGCCCGTATACGAAATTATAAAATAGAGGACCGGCGCCGGATTGAGGTTCGCCAATGCGATGCAGAGGATCAGCATTGCCTCTATGCCAATCAAACACAGCAGCAGTTTCTTGCTATTCATATGTGTCTCTCCATGATTTTTGAGTGTTTGTGATTGCTATGAAACTGGAAGTGTTACCGTAAAAACCGTCAGGCCATCCCCGCTCTCCGCCATGATTGTCCCCTTGTGGAGCGTGACGATCTGCTTGGCGATGGCGAGGCCCAGCCCAGCCCCGCTGGAGTTGCGCCCCGTGTCCAGCCGGTAAAACTGCTCAAAGATACGCTCCAGTTTCTCCTGGGGAATGGTTCCGCCGTGGTTGGAAAATCTCAGCTTTACGCAGTCCCCGCCGCTCTCGGCTTCAATGGTAATCTCGGTTCCGTCGCAGCTGTAATTCACCGCGTTGCGCAAAAGGTTGTCAAAGACCCGCTGCATCTTGTCGGCGTCACAGTTCAGCAGAATGTCGTCACCGGCCGCAAGGCGGCAGGTCAGGCCCTTCTGATCCAGAACTGGCTGAAACTCATACACAAGCTGCTCCAGCAGGCGGGTCAGATTGATTTCACTGTATTGCAGGGTGATGGTGGACAGGCTGTACCGGGCGATCTCCAGGAACTCATTGATTAACTCCTCCAGGCGCTCCGACTTGGCAAGGGCGATGGATAGGTACTTCCCCCGCAGCTCCTCGGAGAGCTGCTTCTCATCCCGCAGCAGGTTCAGGTAGCTGATGGAGGAGGCCAGGGGCGTTTTCAAATCGTGGGCCAGGTACATGATGAGATCGTTCTTTTTCTGCTCGGCCAGGAGCATATCATTTTTCTGCCGGTCAATGGCGCGCTTCACCAGATTCATTTTGCGCTCAATGGGAAGCAGCTCCGGGGGCAGGGAAATTTCTCCGGCTGCATCTTGGAGCAAGGCATCCAGACCTTTGCTGATGTCCTCAAAATATCGGGTCAGCCAGCGGAGGTAAAAATAAAACAGGCCGGCGGCCACCAGCAGGAGGGACAGCAGAATGATCGCGTCCATGTGACTGCGGAAGGTGCGCTCATAGAACCGGAGGGCGGCGTCGTAACCCATGCCCAGGGTGTTTTGAAACAGGGACACCATCCCGTTGGCAAAGCGGCCCCGCAGCAGGACGGCGTAAGTGAGATAGATCACAGCGGCGGTCGCCGCCAGCACAGCTATGGTGTGGAGGAATATCTTCCTGCGGAACTGGCCGAAGTCGTTCTTATTTTTCAATGGTGTACCCAACCCCCCATACCGTTTTAATGAACCTGGGGCTTCGGGCGGGCTCGTCCAGCTTTTCCCGCAGCCGACCGATGTGGGCCATGACGGTGTTGTTGTTTTTTAGGAACTTTTCGCCCCACACCGCCTCAAACAGCTCCTCGGAGGGGACGACAACCCCCTGCCGCTCGCAGAGATACCAGAGGATGGAGAACTCCAGGGGAGTCAGCTGCACTTCCCTCCCGAACAGAAAGCACTTGTGGCTGTCCCGGTTGAGCACCAGCCCTCGAATGTCGTACTCATGGGCCGGTTCGTCCTGCTTTGGGGCGGAGTCGTTGTAGAGCCTATACCGCCGCAGCTGGGTTTTGACCCGGGCGACAACCTCCAGGGGATTGAACGGCTTTGTGATGTAGTCGTCGGCCCCGATGGTCAGTCCCATGATCTTGTCCCCGTCCGCCGCCCTGGCTGTGAGCATGATAATGGGGCAGTAGGACTTTTCCCTGATTTTTTTGCAGAGCTGAAAGCCGTCCGCATCAGGGAGCATCACGTCCAGAAGTGCCAGATCCAGGTCTGTGTGTGCAATGCAGTCCAGGGCCTCCGCACCAGCATAGCACTTGTGGACCATGTAGCCGTCATTGGTGAGGTAAAGCTCCAGCACGTCGGCCAGTTCCTTTTCATCATCAACTACCAGGATGTGCATGAGGTTGTTTGCAGCGTTTGTCACTTTACTTCCGCTCCCTTTTTTTCTTGCAAATGCCAACAATGGTGTTGGCAACACTTAGCACGATAAACAGGCCCGTAAAGTTAATCCAAATATCCTGATACGCTGTTTTTGCTAATGGTTCCCGCAAACTGGTAAACCAGACATAGGCGAAAGCCAGCAGCTGGGACGGGATGTACGCGGCCACATACCGCAAAATGGGCGGCTTAATGGGCAGACTGGTACACAGCTCAAACGCTGCAACGCCGATCAGCAGGATAATGGCCCTGTCCAGTTCGTGCCAGTTGCCGCTGGGGTCCTCATAAATGCCATTGCAGAGATACAGCACGCTGTTCAGCAGCGTAATCACAGTATAGATAATGGAATATACCGACACCAGATTGATCCATTTTTGCTTGCTCATTTTCCCTTTGCCTCCAGGCCAAGATTTCACTGACATTATATCATAATTGTTTTTCTTTTTCCTGCGTTTTCCCTATGGAATTTCTTAAATTTTTCCTGCGGCCAATTTTCAGCCAAGCCAGCCGTTATAAAAAGCTGCCACCCCCAATGCGGCCCCCATGACAGTTGCAGCAAGGATAGTAATGACGCCTTTTTGTGTTCCTTGAAATATGCCAACAGAGTTTTTAAATCTTCCATGCTCAAAATCTCCTTAAAGCAGTTTATCTAAGCGGAGGAAAGCGGCGGCATTGATTCCACAAAACCGCCGCTTTCCAGAAATTAAGAGAGCTGTGTGTATGCAGCGTTCTGCCTCCGGTAGGTGTCGCTGTCCTTCTGCTTCAGCTCCTGTTCCACCTGGGCCAGCTGATGCTCCAGATCCTTGATCTTGGCCTCGTCGGTCTCGGTATTGAGCCGCTGCTTCAGCTCCTGCTGCTTCTTTTTCAGTTTTTCGATCTCACGGTCCACCTTGTCGGTATTGCACTCCCAGGTCTCGCCCTTATCCTTTTTCCCCTCCGGACCCTTCGCGCCCTGGCCCGCCTGCTTGGGCTCCTCCGCCTCGGGGGCGTCCTCCGGCTGCTTGGGCGCGTCTGCCGCCTGCGACCGGTCGTCAAAATAGATTTTAGGCTGACCGTCCTCGTCCCTGCCCATCCAGTAGCGGCCGGACGGCTCCTGGGGCTCCTCCGGAATGTATTCATCCATCACAGGTTTCAGCTGGCGGTCCCGGGCCTCCTCCTCGGGCTTCTGGACCTTGGACGCGCCCATCATCTTCTCAGCCGTTGTTAAAGGCTGGACTGCGCCGGTGCTCACACCAGAAATCGGCATCATACGTCATTCCTCCTTGAAATTTTATGCGGTAAACGAAGCTGTCGGTTCGGTTTCTACCGGCGTAGCGGCAATTTCGCCGGCCGGCGTATAGGTAACCGGCTCACTGTCAATGGGCTCCGCCGCCTCGACAGGCTTGTTGTTTTTCAGCGCCGCTTTCGCCGCCTCGCTGATCTGAACCAAATCGGTTCCCTGGGGACGGCCCGATTCTGTGCCTTCCTCAGCCTGCTTGCGCTCCTCCTGGCGCTTCTCGATGGCGGCCTCCAGCTCCAGCTCTGCCTTTTCCTTCTCAGCCTTCGCCTCGGCCTTCATGCCCTTGTCCAGTTTCTCCTGGTACTTGGCCGCTTTTTCGGTACACTCGCCGGTGTAGCCCAGCGCCCGTTTCATCTTCTCCGTGTCGCCCTGGGCGCTGGCCTGGCGGTACACGCTCATAGGCGTACCCGACAACTTGATATTGGAACTGGCGCCCAGAAGCCCTTCCATCATCTGTACGTTCATGTTTGCATCCCCTTTCTATGGCTAATTTTGCAAAAAAGTTCTTTGCTTTTATCAGTCTATAGAGCAAAGGACACCATTTCAAGGCTTTTGTAATGAAATGCTCCCTGGATGTCATGAAATGTTCTGCGGGAACACTATTCCGCCGCCTGCATCTGATCGACCAAGGACTGCTTTCTTTGCCTGCTGACCGTCCAGGCTGACAGCAGAAATTCCAGGCCGAACAGCACCAGGATAAACAGGCCCATTTCCAGTATCGGAAATTGATAGGGCACGACCTCGCCGGCAAAGGATTGCCGGCTGACCTCCCGGCACACCACTACCGCAAGCAGAGTCCTTCGTAAATATTCATCCGACACAGCTGCTTCCCGGTCAGGCCAACGGAGCGCAGGATGCTGTTCTCCCGCTTCCGGGACATCTGGTTAGAGCGTATTACTTTCGAGAAAAAAGCTAGGAAAGCGGGAAGAGAAATATCCCGCTGTTTTGAAGCGAGCGAAATTTGGATAATCTGAAGGCGCATCACGGCAAGTTTGCTGCGGCCTGGCTGGAGAAGAACAAGGAGAGGATGGAGGTGTTCTTCCTGCCTCCCTACGCACCGGAATACAACCCTGATGAATATTTGAATCACGCTTTGAAAATTTCCGTTCACTTAGAAATTGATTTATCGGCGGAGACAGCAGTACAAGAATGAGCGGCAGCGGCAGAAAACGCTGCCGCTCATTTTTTAGCACGTTGTTCTGTCAGCCGTCTGCCTGTGCTTTGACGAAGTGCTTGACCGCACTGAGGACTTCAAGCAAAAACTGCTGTTCAGCCGCAGTGCAGTCGGACAGCAGTTCTGCCAATTCCGGATGCCAGTCCATGCGGCAATCCTGCCAGCTTTCATAGAGCAGCTTATCTGCCGTACACCCAAGGGCTTCCGCAATATTGACAACGGCTTGCAAGCTGGACTGCTTGATTCCATTTTCGATGTGACTGATGTAGGGAACCGAGAGGTTTGCACATTCTGCCAGCTCCGCCTGCGTCAACTTCTGTATCTTTCGCATAGCGCGTATCCTTTGCCCAATCCGCTTGTAACTTAGTAACATGTTTTCTACCTCGCCTTCATTTAGATTAGGAGAAAATTTTACCAAACGATAAGCGATGGCGCAGATATGTCAAAAAATATGAGAAATTCTGTTGTTCCAATAACCACAGGGATACCGGTATCCCTGTGGTTATTTCCATTTACCGAAAAAGTATCCTATACTGAAGAAAAAGTCCTGGAGGTGACCATTTGTGAATGAAAATGAACACAGACAAGAGAGCATTCAGCAGCAAAAGGCCAAAATCCGCCACCGATACCAGGGGATAGATCCGGAAAAAATCCATGTTATCCCCGTGACAGTATCGCAGCCGGATTTTGATGATGACAGTACGCCCAAGCGGGTGGCGGTCTATGCGCGTGTCTCAACAGGAGATCCCCGGCAAACCTCCTCTTATGAGCTGCAAAAGAATTACTACGAAAGCCAGGTTCAGAAGCATCCCAACTGGACGCTTGTCTCGATCTATGCCGACGAGGGCTTAAGCGGGACAAGCACGCAGAAGCGCAAAGAGTTCAACCGAATGATCGAGGACTGCAAGGCCGGAAAAATTGACCTGATCCTGACGAAAAGCATCTCCCGCTTTGCCCGCAACTATGTGGACTGTGGACAGATCGTCCGGGAACTGATGGAGTTAAATCCACCGGTAGGTGTGCGCTTTGAGAGTGAAAACCTGTTTACGCTGAAAATGCAGGGCGAAATGCAGCTGATGATGTTTTCCGGCATTGCACAGGAGGAGTCCCGCATTAAGAGCAACGCCATGAATGCCTCCATCGAAATGCGCTTCGGGAGCGGGATATTCCTCACGCCGCCGCTTCTCGGATATGACCGGAATGAAGAGGGAAGCCTGGTCATCAACGAACACGAAGCAAAAATTGTCCGGCTGATTTTCTTTTTATATCTCTACGGATACACCTGCCAACAAATCGCGGACACACTCACGCAGTTAGGCTGCCGGACAAAAGGGGGAAATACGGTATGGTCTGCCGGCAGCGTTCTCGGAGTCCTGCGAAATGAGCGCCATTGCGGAGCCGTCAGGGCGAGAAAAACCTTCACGCCCAATTACCTGAATCACAAGTCCCGGAAAAACCGTGGGGACCGCCTCAGCTATTTTGCGGAGGACCAGCATGAGCCGATCATCGCGCCGGAGGACTACTTTGCGGTACAGAAGCTGCTCAGCAACGCCAAATACGGCGGCAGGGGCATTCTGCCGGAGATCCATACCGTAACGGAAGGAGTGCTGCGAGGCTTTGCTGCGGTGAATCCGCGCTGGGCCGGATTTGACGCGGAGGACTACCGGGAAGCGTCCCTGCGCGCCTGTGAACCTTCTGCAGACGTTGAACCCGGCAGCATCGAGGCGCAGCCCGGTGATTTTGATCTGCGGGGATTTGAGGTGGTCCGGGCTCAATTCTTTCAAATCACCGGTGTGCCCTGTGTTACCTTTTCCACGGAAGGAGTCCATTTCAACCCGGCGTGTATCCAAAAGCTCAGCGAGATCAGGTTCGTGGAAATGCTCGTTCATCCCGGCAAAAAAATGCTGGCGGTCCGGCCTGTGGAAGAAACGGCGCGGCATAGCTTGCGCTGGGCGCGTCTGGATGGAACCGGCAGGCGGATGCCCAGGACAATCAGCGGCGCGGCTTTCATTCCTACGCTATACCAGATGTTCGGCTGGAACGCGGAGTACAAATACTGCATCAAAGGCATGTACCGCCGCGGCGAAGACGGCGCGGCTCTCCTGTTCCGCTGGGGAGATGCCGAAATATTAATCCCTGACAGGATATTGGGGAATGTCGGATACAAATTGTTTCGCATCGCCGCCCGGCGGGCTGTCGCCGCGTTCCCGCCGTCATGGGTGGATTCGGCCGGAAGCGGATGGTATGCCCACTGCCAGGCGCGGGAACCTGCCGGTATGGGTGGCTGTGGGGACTGGCGGCTCATGGCCCCCGCAAATCCGCCTGCCGGGAGTGGTGATCGGAATTATATGAAATGCAGTGCGGTTGCGGATGGTATTCAAAATCTGATTCCACAGGTTCGGAGGAAGGGGGCGGCAGATGAAGAATGAAAGATGCCTGCCGCCGGAGGAGAGCGGCATTTTACCGGCTTCCGGTTTTGAAGTTGTCCGCAGCCAGTTTTTTTCTCAAAGCTCTGAGCCGGTTCTTTCTTTTGGCAGGCTGAAAATGTGGGTCAACAGTGTGTGCCTGAAAAAATTTCATGAGACGGACTATGTACAGATTTTGGTAAACAGCAGCACGAAGACGTTTACGCTGTATCCCAGTCAGGAGGGAGTCCTGGACGCGCTGCCGTGGTGTTCCTCCGGCGGCGGAAAACGGAAGCCCCGGCAGCTGTCCTGTCCGCTGTTTTCTGCGAAAATATATGCGCTCATGGACTGGAATCCCGACTGCCGGTACCGGCTGACAGGAAAGCATCTGCGTGAAAACGGGGAGCAGCTGCTGGCGTTTGATCTGCGGTCGGCGGAGGCGTTCCTTTACGATGGGGATGCAACACGGCGGTATATGCCGCGCTTTCCCGTTGATTGGCGGGACCAATTTGGTACGCCTGCCTCAGAGCGCCGCCTGGAACCGCTGGTCCACGTTTTTGAGGAAGTTGTTGTTATTGAGTTGGAGACGCCTGTCGTCACGCGGGATGCACCGGCAATTCATGAAGAGAAAGGGGAGAACGGAATTTGGCAGAGTCCGGCATCAGAAAACTGTACACCTTGAAGCTCCGGGAGGAATACCGGCAGATGGTACAGCCGTCCGGAGAGGATGTGGTAAAGCGCATGGAGGAACAAATCATCCGTTTTGGCTGCGGAGAACCGATATATGTCTGGAGCAGGCGGCTGTTGGTGGATTATGACCGGTATGAGATATTTCATCGCCTGCACATCCCATTCCGCATTGTAAACTGCTCTGCCAGAAACAGCGAGGAAGTGATCGACTGGATTTGCCGCAATCAGCTCCAGCGGACGGATCTCACCGATGCTATGAGACGCTATCTGATCGGACGGCAATACCTCGCCTTGAAGCTGCTGGGCGCCCATTACGCGGCCTCCACACCTCCTGCAAGAAATTGCCGTATATCATCTGTCAACACATCCAGATATGAAGCCACGCCGATCCGGATACGAGAGCGGCTTGGGAAGTTATACCATATCCGACAGGAAACCGTAGAACGATACGCCGCCTATATGAAAGCGATTGACATTATCCGTGCCGCTGCGCCGGATCTGGCAGAGGGGATGTTGTCCGGACAGCTGTGGCTGACAGTTGACCATGTTATGGAGCTGCCCCATAAAACGCCGGAAGAAATACGGAAATTAAACGATCTGCTCTGCGGCAAAGCGGAGAACCTGGGCAAACGTGATCTCCTGTGCGAACTTCTTCCCGCAAAAAAACGACGTGCCGCTGTTACCCCTACTCCACCGGCAGCTTCCGTCAAGGATATGCCCTGCTATGATCCGGATGCGGAAATCGCCAGTCTGACATTAACGATTCCCGCTTGGGTCAGCTCCATGCGGCGGACAAATCAATCCATAGATTTCCGTGCGGTATCCATCGGTGCAAAGCAGGCCGCTCGGAAAGAGCTGATCCAACTAAAAAACGAGGTGGAGGCGCTCCTCCATGCCATAAAGAAAGAAGGGTGACCATGGCGGACTACAGTGATTTTGTTCCTGATGTACATTTTGAGAAAATTCCCATTAAAAATCTGGTTTCCAATCAGACATATCAGCGCAACCTCTCTATTGCCCATATACAGAAGACCGCCGGGTATTTTGACGTGCGTCAGATCAACCCGGTCAAGGTCAGCCGGCGGGACGGGATCAACTACGTTTTTAACGGACAACACACCATTGAGATCGTGGCTTCTGTGTCCGGCTCCAGGGACACGCCCGTCTGGTGTATGGTGTATGATGGGATGGATTACGCGGAGGAGGCGGATACCTTTGCCAAGCAGCAGAAATTTGTAAAGCCGCTGATGCCCTATGAGATCTTTATGGCAAATATTGAGGCGGGCAACGATGACCAGATTCTGATGAAAAGTCTGGTGGAGTCCTACCGGCTGCGGCTGTCCTCCAGCAAGGGGCCAAACTGCTTGTGCGCCATCTCCACGATAGAATCCATTTATCACCGGTATGGCCTCAATACCCTGGATCGCACTTTGCGGCTCTGCGTTGCCTCCTGGGAGGGTGAACCGGATTCGCTGACCGCCAACATCATCAAAGGGATCGCGCTTCTGGTCACCGCCTTTGGCGACAGCCTGCGGGACGATCTGTTTCAGGAAAAGGTCGGGAAATTTTCTTCCCGCGAAATCAGCCGCAGTGCGCGGGAGCGCAAAATGGGTTCCATGGGTTATGCGGAGGTCATGCTGTCGCTCTATAACAAAAAGACGCGCTATCCTCTGCGGTGGGCGCAGCTGCATGAGCTGCAATCCCAGCGTACCGGCGTCATAGGGAATAGTGGAGGCGATGAGCAGGATGAATCGGAAGCAAGCTTAGCGCATACGCAGATAAGACTCAATAATCCTTAAAACAGCCCCCCAACCAGCTTTTGCCGGTTGGGGGGTAAGCTGCCTGCAATTTCAATTCACGCCTTTCCTCTTAATTGCAGGCCCATTCCGATCCCGCAGATACCGCCGACGATATGGATAAGGTTTGCAACATTATCCCGTATGAAGAAGATGGAGTACACCTCCTGCCCAAGATACATGAGCGCCACCAGAATCAGAGTAACGGGGATCTGCCCCGTCTTCGCCCCGGAAAAGGACGACAGCATGATGAGCATGAACACGATCCCGCTGGCTCCCAGAAGGATCGTATGGGGGAAGAAAACGAATTGCAGAATCCCGGTGATCAATGCGGCAGCCATGATTCCGAGAGCGATTGTCTTACTCCCGTATAATTTCTCAAGCGGCGGTCCCACAACCAGAAGCAGCAGCATATTGCTGGAGAAATGTGTCAGACTGGCGTGTCCGAAGATATGTCCGAAAAAGCGGACATAGGTGAGAGGATCCAGCAGGGAGGCGCGGTAGACGGAGAAGGCTGCCGTTGTAGATGCTCCGGACGTGAGAAAACCGAGAACGAGGGACAGCAGGGAAACAAAGAAGAACCCGAGAATGACAGGGGCGTTGAATTGCAGCTTTTTCATGACAGATACCCTCCATATCTTCGTTTGCTTACTTGCATTGTAACGCTGTATGGGAAGTTCTGCAACAACATTCGGCACGGCGGCTGCTCAAATCCACAGAGGATCCTTCACGAAATTCCGGCCGGGAGATCTGGCCGGAATTTTTTCATTCCCCAAACATATCCATGAACTGAGGTGATGCAAATTGGAAAGCGCACAGCGAGAACTGGTCAGCGTCCTTTTGGATACGCTCTATACCCGCGGCCTTTTGTCAAAAACCACCTATTTGAACGCGGTGGATTTGGTACATTCCGTGATGGATATTCCCCCATTTTTCCGGTATCCTGTGTGCTTGACAGAGGAGGCGAGCGGACATGAATGTACTCAGGATACGCAATGAGATGCGTAATGGCAAGACAATTTTCGACCTGCCCCTGAGGGTGACCTTCTACGCACGAGTCTCTACCGATAAGGACGAGCAGATCAACAGCCTGGAAAATCAGGTGCAGTATTACACAGAGCTGATTCAGTCAAAACCTAACTGGACGTTCATCCCAGGGTACATCGACGAGGGCATCAGCGGTACAAGCACCAAAAAGCGGGATAGCTTCTTACGGATGATAGCGGACGCCAAAGCGGGGCGGTTTGACTTCATCATCACCAAGGAGATATCCCGCTTTTCCCGTTCCACCCTGGACAGCATCAAATATACTCAGGAATTGCTGGAGCACGACGTGGGAGTGCTGTTCCAAAACGACAACATCAACACCCTGGACAGCGACAGCGAGTTTCGGCTGGTGGTCATGGCTGGGGTGGCTCAGGACGAGGTGCGCAAGCTGTCCGAGAGGCTGAAGTTCGGCTTCCGGCAGGCGATCAAGAACGGTCATGTGCTGGGGAATGACAAGCTGTGGGGGTACGATAAAAAGGATTGCGTGCTCTCTATCAACGAGGAGGAAGCCCAGGTGGTGCGGCGGATCTTCGACCTCTACGCCAACCGGCAGATGGGCATCCGCCGCATCTCTCAGACCTTACTGGACGAGGGCTTCACCAGCCGGAAGGGAGGGGCATTCAACGTTCTGACCATCCGGCACATCCTCTGCAACCCCAAGTACAAGGGCTGGTACTGCGCTAACAAGTCCCAGACGGTGGACTACCGCAGCAAACGGAAGATCTTCCTGGACGAGAGCGAGTGGGTGATGTACCCCGACCCGTCCATCCCGGCCATCGTGTCGGAGGAGCTGTGGGACCGGGCCAACGCCCTCTACAAACGGCGCAGTGAACAGATGATGTCCCACCAGAGCGCGGCGGAGTTCCACAACCGCTACCCCTACAGCGGGAAGATCATCTGCGAGGAACACGGGACCACTTTCCACCGGCAGCTTCAGAAAAGCAAAGCAGGGGAGAAGGAGGTCTGGCAGTGCCGGATCTATCGGGACAAGGGCCGGAAAGCCTGCTCTGCGCCCCAGGTCAGAACGGCGGAATTGGATCAAATCATGGCCGAAATCTTTGACCAGTTGGCGCAGAACAAGCAGGCGATCATCGACGCGGTGGTCACCGTCCTCCAGGCCGTCCCTGATGAACACGACTACGCCCAGGACCTCCGCCGGATTGAGGAGGACCTGTCCGCGATCCACGCAAAAAAGGACCGCCTGCTGGAGATGAGCATTGAGGGCATCATCACCAGGTTGGAGTTCAAGCAGCGCAACGACGGCTTCAACCAGCAGGTCAAAGCCTTGGAAGAAAGGCTGTCCACGATCCAGTCCGAAGCAGCAAAAGGCAAACAGACCACAGCGCAGCTAGAACAAATCCGTACTGCTATGGAGCAGGAATTGACTTTCCAAAACGGCATCAATTCCGCCCTCGTTACCACTGTTTTAGATCATATTGTGGTCAAAAAGGGCAGTACCAGAGAGAAGCTGCACCTGGACATCCATCTGAAATTCGGCGGCCCCTGGAGGGTCGTTTTTGACCGGGAAAAATCTTCCGTTTGCTTCAACCCTTCTTTATAATATGCGCCACCAGCCTCATATTCCGTTCTACCAGTACATTCCGCGCATCCAGATCTCCTTCCGCGCACTTGGCCAAACAAATCCGCTCCTCCTCAGGGCTCAAGGGCTTAGGGAAGGAGCTGGCGTTCCCCGCCAGGTGCAGGGATAAAAACAGGCTGCTTTTTAACAGCAGCATAGCAGTCGTAAGCATGGCATTTCCTCCTTTTCCCTACCCTATGTCACGACGGACTGTCCTTATACCCCTTCTCCATTATCCCTTGCCCGCGGCTTTCTTTGCGGCTATGTCAACCATGCGTTGTACTCCGTCATTTTTCGGGGCGTTTATGGCGGTTTTCCGCTTTGAAATATTCCATAGCTGCACCTGGAGGAGGCGGATCGTCAGCATGATATGAGCGTGGGGGTTCCCGGTCACACTTGTCGTGGAGCGCAAGATCGGCGCACATCCCAGCAGCTACAAAGTTATCTTTTACAAATGACCGGACAAGAGCCAAATGCTCCGCCCTGGACAGCTCCACGGAAAGGGCAACTTTAATTTCACGGGCAAGCTGGGCGTCGCTGGATTTTTCGATTTCCTCTACGTTCCAAAGCGTAGAACGGTCTTGAAACTCCGGTGGGGCGTGGGCGGGCAACATGATCTCCGTATGGACAACACCGGGCTTATGCGTGTAATCATGGGTCTTGCCGTCCCCAATGTCATTAAGTTGGCCGCGAAGGAAGAAGTGGCAGAAGGTCACAGGATTCTTTAAAATATTTTGCAAGACCCCGCAAAACCTTGTGGAACAGCGCATAACGCCGCATTTCCTGACAGCAAACCACCCCAATTACTACGAATTTACTACCAAGGGATGTGGAGCAGCGCCCTATACGGCATCGGCGTGGGCGACGGAGAGATCGTGGTGGTGGCCCTCTCCCAACTCGGCAACGTGGGGGGCCAGCCCTATTGGTCATGGTACGGCTTCAACTCCCGCGTAGCTGACGCAGCCCCTATGGTTTATGTGAATGATACGCTTTACATTCAATCCAGCGACCAAAAAGGCTATCCAGAACAGGAAGATGGCTTTGTTTATCTCGGAAAGATTTTAAGTGATGTTACCAACTACCAGGGGGATGGCGCGGACGGAATACCGAAAGAAAATTTCCAAGCAAATGATCCCATCATCGGCTGTGAAGTATATCAATATGGTGAGAATATTGTTGTCAAAATCAATGGCTCCTACTGGCTCTATATGAAATATGGTGAACCTGAGATTACTTGGGACGATCTTACCGAACAGGAAAAGGCGGACTTAGACCCAACGTATAAAGGATAACAGACTGCTATGGTTATCTGAACAAAAAGCGGAAGGACAAGGCCCATTATTTGAGCCATGTCCTTCCGCTTTATTTTGAGAGGGATCATTACAAAATTGCTCCGCCGCCCCAAACCTGGGACTGCGTGATCGCCAGAACGGTTTCGGTGGGAATACCGGCAATCTCGCTGCCGAAAATCTCCCGCAGGTTCCCGCCCGTCAGCATGGCGACAAGCTGGGATCTTGCCGCAGCGGACGCGGCCAGCTCGGAAGCCTGGATGTGCCGCTCAATCTGCTTTTCCACCGCCAGCTTCATAAATTCCGCATGGCGGGCCATACGCAAATCCCACCAGCTTTCTTCATCGTCAGAACCGCTCTTGG
>OFFB01001154.1_pt1 | contig 17378 bp, 15 predicted proteins | sample 1521281 | NCBI WGS metagenome assembly OFFB01 (sample SAMEA3504109, study PRJEB24116) | mouse gut metagenome | biome: mouse gut; feature: mouse-associated habitat; material: faeces | place: Denmark | collected 2011
CTGCCGGAGCTGCATTTTTAGGTGCTACTTCGTATGACTTGATTGAACGTTTACCGGTTAATCTTTGCATAAAGTTATAATATTTTTTCAAGAAACCTGTGTAATTATTTTGTTTAGTTTCCATTGCAATCAGTTCATCTCTTGTATGAGGTTTTAATGCTGTACCGACTGATGATCTTGTCAACATTTCACCTAATGTTGTATCGACAAGTGTAATCCAGCTCATTCCCATCAAAGATGAGTTGTATTGATTTCTGAATGTTGAGTTAAACAGGTCAATCAATAATGTTTGATAGAATAATCTTGAACCTTCTTGAACAAATCTTTCTTTAAACTTGGTATTTGCACCTTCTTTGTCGTTACCGTTAGATTTTAGCATAACCATATTGTAGTTATCTGTCATCAAGAACCAGATTGTTGCAATTGATGCTGCTGTTTTTGCAAGGTTTGATAATTCAGCGTTTGAAACACTTGATAATGAATCTTCGTTGAAAGCTTTTAAGAAATTAACCTGTAGAAAATCGTGGAATTTTTCTTTGTTAAAATTCTTTTTAAGTGCATTCATACTAATTCTGTCAAAACTTTTTGCTAATGCTTCAATATCTTTAGTTGAAGGTTTCGGTTTAGCTTTTCTAAACACACTCATCAATTTTTCATCAACCATCCAGTATGGAAGTGTTATTGTATTCCATATAAATTTGAACGGTGCAATAACAAAGTTTACAAGCGGTTTGATTTTCTTATCTTTACTGCCTAAATCAATTACTTGTTTACCATCAATAGTTTTTAATGCAGCTTTACCGACTTGTTCATATTTTGCTGCAAATTTTTCGTCATATTCTCTTAAAATTTCTACAACCTTATCAAATTTTTCAGGTTCAACGTGGAATTTCTGAGATGTTAAGCGTTTATATAATTGAGTAAATGGTCTGTAAATAACTTTGTCTTCAAAAGTTTTCACAGCATTTTCAAGTTTCAATTCTTTAATACCCAATTTATCGAATTTATCAGGGTTATTAAGTTTCATATTTTCAAAATATTTTAAAGCGGCTTTTCTGATTGCCGGAATATTTTTGAATCCTTTAATACTGTATCCGATACCCAAAACTGCGGCTGAACCTTTTATTAAGGTGTCAAATGATAATAAAGGTTTTTGGTGTTCTTTTGTTTTATCATTTTTCACAGCAGGCGCACCTGTTGATGAAACCTGTTTATTTTCAACCGGTTTAATTTTAGCTTCCGGAGCTTTAGCTTCTTCATTTTCTTTTCTTGCCTGTTCAGGGGTTAATCTTGTAATGTGTTTACCGTTAGATAAACGTGAAAACATTTCCGTTACAAGAACCGTAATACCTGTTGTCAGAACAATACCTGCTTTTGAACGGTTAATGAATTTTTGGAAAGCGCCCATTGTAATCAATGTTAAATATCCGCTTGTCAAAATTCTGCTGACTTCCTGTTTAAATCTGATTTTTTGTTCTTTAGTTGCGGCATTCGGATCATCATCCATCATTCTTGACAGGTTATAAGCATCATTTGCAAGGAAAATTGCAGGCGGTAAACCTGAAACTAATCTATTTAATGCTCTTTCGTGTTTAGTATCATAGTTACCTGATTTTGGGTCAAACATTTTAAGTTCACTCTGGAAAATACTTGAGCCCATTTTCGCGTCAACTTCTTGAGTAATTTTTGCGATTTCAGCATCTGTTAATTCATTTAAAGCTTTTCCTGCTTGTTTTGCAAAAGCTTCTTTGGCGTTATGAATTTTCATATCGCGGTATGTAATCAACCCTTGTAAAGAACTTATTTTGGAATCAAGCTTTGAACGTTGGCGAATATTTTTAAACATTGGTCTTTCTAAAGTTTTTGCTGACCAATTCTTAAACCCCGGAACTTTTCCCATAAGTTCAACCACACCGTTTAACAAATCGCCCGGTAAAATCTTGAACGGATAAATAATTCCATCCCATGCCAGATGAGGAATTGTCTTTTTAGCAAGTGTTATATTATCCCCGTTAACAGAAATCAGTTTAGCGGCTGCATCTTTATGCCTTACCGTAATATCTTCTAAAAGCTCTCTGCCCATTTTTCCGACATATTTATCAGAAAATTCGAGGAACTCTCTTACACTGAAAGTTTTTCCTATCTGCTTGTAACCTAAAGAAAGACCTTTAAAACTTAAATCTGAATGATTTGTTTTTAAAGGTCTCTTAATATCTTGATTATTATATTGTGAATAGAAATTTGAAGAAGGGACAAGTGTCTCGGAGTTCGGAGACATGTACTCCTTTTTGTATCGTTGTTTATCTATTCGAAAATTTGTTGCACTATTTACTATCATTTCACACATCCGTTTTTAATGTATTTTCATTCATACTAAAACAAAATGCAAGAATTTTTTGCTAAAACTTTACGTAATTTTACAATCAAGGGGTAAATGTTGTTACCAATTATTTCCAGACAATCGCAATTGTTCAAACTGGCAAATAAACAATAAAATTAGTATAATTAACTATTTTACAACAGGGTAAATTTATTATATAATTAAGTAATAGAGAGGTTTTATGTTGAAACGGGAAAACAAAACAGATGTTATAATTGTAGGTGCAGGACCTGCCGGAATTTCTTGTGCTATCACACTTGCAAGAGCAGGAAAAGAAGTTATTTTAATTGAACGCGGTTTATTTGCAGGCAGTAAAAATGTTTTTGGCGGTGCAATATATACGCAAGCGACAAAAGAAATTTTCCCGAACTTTGAAACAGAAGCTCCAATTGAAAGACGCAATATCGAACATAATTTTGCAATACTTGGCGAAGAAGATTCAACAACAATAACCTATCGTAAAAACGATAATTCCAGCTATTCAGTCATTCGTGCAAAATTCGACCGTTGGGCAGCTGAAGAAGCAAAAAAAGCCGGAGCTTACATTGTTGAAGAAACAGTTGTAAGAGAACTTATTAAAGAAAAAAATCAAGTTATAGGTGTAAAAACCGAACTGGAAGAATACTTCGCCGATATCGTAATCCTTGCTGACGGTGTTAATTCACTTCTTGCCAAACAAATAGGGTTAAGAAAAGATATTGATACAAAAGATGTTGCCCTGAGCGTAAAAGAAGTTATAAAACTTGATAACCAAATAATTAATCAAAGATTTAAACTAAAAGATGATGAAGGCGCGATTGTAGAAATCTTTGGCGGTCCAATGCTTGGCATGCTCGGACTCGGATTTATGTATACAAATACAGATTCTGTCACAATAGGGCTTGGTATAACCCTTAACGAGTTAGCTGAAAACAATTACAGACCATATGAGATTCTTGAAAAACTAAAACAGCACCCGACAATTGCACCTTTAATTGAAGGCGGAACACTAAAAGAATATTCTGCACACCTCATCCCAGAAGGCGGATACAAAAAAATCCCAAAACTTTGTGATAACGGAGTTATGATAATCGGGGATGCAGCAATGCTTGTAAATAATCTTCACTGGGAAGGTACAAACCTTGCAATGATTAGCGGAAAACTTGCCGCTCAAACTGCCGTTGAAGCAATTGAGAAAAATGATTTTTCTAAAAAAACTTTATCCGGTTACGAGAAAAAATTAAAGAAATCTTTCATCCTGAAAGACTTAAAAACATACCGTGAACTAATGGATGTTATGCATTCACGTAAAAAAGCGTTCCTTTGTTATTACATGAAAAAAATTAACGCATTTTTTGAAATGTTCACCTCTGTTAACGGAATTCCAAAAAAAGAGAATTACCACAAATTTATCAAAAGTATTTTTACAGACAGAAAAATATCTGAATTATTCAAAGATATATGGGCAATCGTTAAGTTATTATGGAGTATTTTAATATGAACTTAGATAAAAAATTATACACACTAAAGTACTCACCGGATACAGAGTCCCACCTCAAGCCGGATTTTGAACAATGTAAGCTTTGCATCACAAAATGCTGTGTTAATATTTGCCCGGCTCAAGTATACGAATGGAACGAAGAAACCCAAGAGCTTATTGTAAACTTTGAAAACTGTCTTGAATGCGGTGCATGCCGGATTGCCTGCGAGCGCCAATGTCTCAACTGGCAATACCCGAAAGGCACAAAAGGCGTCACCTTCAAACAAGGCTAGGTCCTCGCCGGACGGGGTATTCTGCCACCAACTATTTAAACACGACACCAATCATTCAGCTCCGCAGTGGTAAATATAGTTACCAACAATTGAGATGACTTGGAAATAATATGTAGCAACATTGCCCCGTGCGGCCGAGCACCCGGAATCTGTTATTTATTCAAATAGTTGCCAATTCGCCAAAAAAATGATAAAATTATCTCAAATAAGGAGATAAAGTATGAAAGAAGAATATTCAAACCAATACAGACGCTGGTATGATAAAGACCCTGTTTTATCAGAAGCTGTTAAAACTTTAGAAGAAACCGATGACCAAACCCAAATTCGTGTTGCTTTAAACTTAATCAAAATCATCATCGAACACAACATTGAAGATGAAAAATTTGAAGCTGTTGATGATATTATTAACGCTGTAGGTTCTGGACTTGACGACAACCGCCGCGGAAGATGGTATGATATTGATACAACTTTAAGAACAGCTATGAATATGCTTCAAAACTGTCCGGCTGATACCCAAAAAGTTATTGCTAAAGAAATGGCAAAAATGGTTGTTGATGCTATAAAAAAAGACGAAGATTCCGAAGAAGAATAATAGGATTCCATCAAACATAGGATATCTTGAGAATATATTTCAGTTATCATATATGTATGGATAACTACGAGCAAACAGAAGAAGATAAAATTCTAAGATCAGTCGGGCTGGAATTGATGTTTCTGACCCCTGAAAAATGCAATTCCGACGATGGTATAACTGCTGTCGAACTTGCAAAGCTTGTTAATATTCCACTTGATAAAGTTAAGAAAAAATTAAACATCCTCAAAGAAAAAGATATTGTAAAAGTAAAAGGCATTAACCCGAAATATTGGAAATTTAACGAATACAATTTTCAGAGAATGGACGAAGACGATGAAATTTTCAGACTTTTATGCAGTTTTGACGATGTAGATTTTGACAAATATTTTTCATACTAAATACGAAATCTGAAGTATATAAAATATCCTTAAATTATGTTAATATTAGATTAAAAGGAGCCATTAATGACATCAAGCACAAACCAGTTTTTAAAACCTGTTTCAACCCTTATCAATGAAAAGGGTAATTTAGAAATTGGCGGCTGTGATTTGGTTGATTTGGCAGAAAAATACGGAACTCCTTTATATGTAATTGATGAGAAAACACTCCGCTCAATTTGCCGTGATTATAAAAAAGCATTTGAAAAATATCCTAACACTCATATGATGTATGCTTCAAAAGCCCTTTGTACAAGTGCAGTTTCAAGGATTCTTGATGAAGAAGGTTTTGGATTTGATACCGTATCAGGAGGCGAAATTTATACTGTTTATAAATCCGGTGTGGATATGAGTCATGTTTTATTTAACGGAAGCAACAAATCATATGATGAACTTTCATTGGCAATGGATTTAGGTGTCGGAAGGATTTCGGCTGATAACTTTTTTGAGCTTGCACTTTTAAATGAAATTGCGCAAAGCAAAGGAAAAGTTGCCGACATTTTGTTAAGAATTACCCCGGGTATTGAATGCCATACACACGAATACATTCAAACAGGTCATCTGGATTCAAAATTCGGTTTTGACCTTACTCAAATTGATGAAGCAATTGAACTTATTCAAAACGAATATAAAAATTTAAAACTTCACGGGCTTCATGCTCATATCGGTTCACAAATTTTTGAAACAAGTATTTATCCTGATGAAATTGAGATTATAGCAGGAGAAATTTCAAGAATTGAGAAAAAATTCGGTCTAAAGCTCAATGAAATCAATATTGGTGGCGGCTTAGGCGTAAAATATACACAAAAAGATGCTCCACCATCAACTTATGAAATTGCAGAACTTATAATAAACAAATTAAATGAAGTTGTTGAAAAATATAACATTGAAGCTCCGACAGTATTTTTAGAACCGGGAAGAAGTATTATTTCAACATCCGGCGTGACATTATACACTGTTGGCAGTTCAAAACAAGTTCCGCATGGAACAAAATATGTTGCAATTGACGGCGGTATGGCTGATAACCCACGTCCTTCAATGTATCAGGCAGAATATGCAGCTGAAGTTGCGAACAAAAAAGACACAAATGAAACTCAAAAAGTTACAATTGCAGGTCGTTTCTGCGAATCCGGTGACATTCTTATCAAAGATATAGAACTTCCGGAACTTAATGAAGGCGATATTTTATGTGTTTATAACACCGGAGCTTACAATTATTCAATGGCATCAAATTATAACAGGGTTCAAAAGCCTGCAATGGTGCTTGTTAACGATTCAAACTCCGATATTATTATAAAAAGAGAAACTTTAGATGATTTAATTGCACACGATATAATCCCTGACAGGTTGAAAAAATGATTGACGAATTATTAATGTTATTACAAAATTTCATAGGAAATTGGCATATCTACATCAAAGATACTTTCGGATGGAAAAATATCTTTGAAATATGCGTAATCGCAGCCACATTAATTATTTTTTACCAAAAATTTATTAAAAATACGCACTCTGAAAAATTTGTCAAAGGTGCAGTTGTTTTAGTATTTTTATGGATTTTATCAGAGGTTCTTGTAGCACTTGATTTAACAATTCTCGGTGTATTTATCCGCTCAATCGTAACCCTTGTTGCATTAAGTTTAATCGTCATTTTCCAACCTGAATTAAGAAGATTTTTAGGATATCTCGGACAAATTGACTTTTTCAAACGAATATTTGAAAATGATAAAAATAAAGAAGCAAATAAATCCATTGATGTTATAAAAGAAATCATTGAAGCTGTAAAATACCTTTCAAAATCACACACAGGCGCATTAATAGTTTTCCAAAACGACTTGAGCAACACTTACCACGATGTCGGAACAATATTAAATGCTGATGTATCGACAGAATTATTACTTACAATTTTTCACGTAAATACACCGCTTCATGATGGTGCTGTTGTAATAAGCGGTTCAAAAATCATCTCTGCAGGGGTTTTACTTCCTCTAACAGATGACCCGAAACTTAGCTGGAAATACGGAACACGCCACAGAGCTGCAATCGGTATGACAGAATCCAGTAATGCCGCTTGTCTTGTTGTTTCAGAAGAAACTGGTGATGTTTCGATTACATTAGACGGTTCATTGAAAAAATACGACGATATTCCTACTCTAAAAACCGATTTAGAAAATATTTTAGGATACAAAAATATAGAAGAACAAGAAAAGAAATCCATTTTTAACCTTGAAAAGCTAATCACAATCAATAAAGACAGGAAATAATATGGCAGTAAATTCTGAAATTTCAAATAAAGATTTTATTATAAAACTTGCCCGAAATTTATTTTTTATGACAATTGGTGCAATAATTGCAGGGTTTGCGTTAGAGGCATTTTTAGTTCCAAATGCAGTTATTGATGGCGGAGTAATCGGTGTTTCTATGATTGTAAGCCATATTACAAAATGGAATCTCGGTTTACTTGTTATAATCCTAAACACTCCGTTTATTCTTCTTGCGTGGAAAAAAATGGGAAAATTATTTGTATTTTCAACAGCATACGCCAACATAATACTTGCTCTTTCATTAAATTTTTTTCACAGCTACAAGGTAACAAATGATGTTATTCTGGCATCTGTATTTGGCGGTATAGTATTAGGTGTCGGTGTCGGGCTTATCTTGAAGAACGAAGCCTCACTTGATGGCACAGAAATCCTATCATTACTAGTGTCAAAGAAATTCGGGTTTTCTGTCGGCGAATTTATTATGGGAATAAATTTGTTTATATATATGGCTGCAGGAAAAGTTTTCGGTTGGGAAAGCGCTATGTATTCAATCATCACTTACTTTATCGCATCAAAAGTTATTGATATTGTAATGGAAGGTTTGAACAGTTCAAAATCAGTAAGAATAATCAGCGATGATGCCGGTACAATAGGAAATGCACTAATCGAAAGACTTGATATTAGTGTAACTTACCTAAAAGGTATCGGAGGATATTCCGGTCAGGATAAAGACTTAATTTATTGCGTTATTTCACGCCTTGAACTTCCTAAAATGATTGAAATAATTAAAGAAATTGACCCAAAAGCCTTTGTATCAGTTGTTGATGTTCACGAAGCATACGGCGGAAGATTCAGAAAAAAGATTGATAAAATTTAATATCTGGACAATTTTTAAAAAATATAATATACTGGATTAAAGAAGAGATAAAGGAAAATAAAATGGCTAAACACAGTGATACAGTTCCAATAGAGGTAACAATATTAACAGCAGATCATGATATTAAAGGTGTAGTTCACGTTTCAAAATACACAAACACAAACAGAGAACTTACAGACCTTTTAAACGATAAAGAAAGAAGATTTCTTGCAGTAACAAATGCTGAAATTTATCCTCGCGTGGGCAACCAGTCACCAAGAAGGTATAATTTCCTTGAAATTCATATGGATTATGTTTTAATGGTACATCCAACATCTCAAGCAGTGTTCAAAGATTCAGGAAAAACTCAGGAAGACATTGCAAGATTTAGAGATTTAAGACTAAAATTGAACCAGACAAAACCATTTTAAGATTATATAAAAGATAAATGCGGAATTTGAGTTTTCAAATTCCGCATTTATTATTTTAAGTATTATGTTAAGATGACTCGAAAATCATCTAAACTAATTTAACCTTAGGTATCTATATTTGTTGCATATACTGCATTAGTTTCGATGAAATCGCGGCGAGGCTCAACTTTATCACCCATCAATATGTCAAACAATTGATCACAAAGCATTGCATCTTCAACATTAACTTTTAATAAAGTTCTTGTCGCAGGATCCATTGTTGTTTCCCATAATTGCTGCGGCATCATTTCACCTAAACCTTTGAAACGTTGGATTTGCAAGCCTTTTTGACCTCTATCATCAATAAGTTTTTGTAACTTTTCAAAAGAATCAATTTCATATTTTTCTGTATCAGTTTCTAACAACAATCCTTTAGATTCTTCAATCAAGAAATCACGAATCAGCGGGTATGAAGTTTTTAACTTTTTGTACTCTGAACTTTTTATAATATTTTGATTTAATATTACGTGTTCTTCTTCATTCAGGTGTAATGTGAATGAATATTTAGCATTTTCAGGATTGTACTTAACTTCAACTTTATAATTTTCAGCTTCAGCGATATTGTAATTTTTCGCGTGGTCAAGTAAATAATGATTCAAATATTCACAAATTTCATTCATTCTTGACTGGCTGTCAAAATCTTCAAGCTTGATATCAGAACGTACAAGCCCTCTTAAAAATACTGCAGGGAACAGATTCAAAATCGGGTTGTTGTAAGAACGATAAAATTCTGACATATTTTTGATTAAGTCAAGTAATTCATCACCTGTTTTCACATTTTTCTTATCAATATCAGATAGGCTCAAGTTCTTAATACCGCGTTCTTTAAGCATTTTATCAAGAACGTGTTCATTAAACAGATACTCGGAAGTTTTGCCTTGAGTAACCTTAAATAAAGGCGGCTGAGCAATATATACATAACCGTTTTCGATTAATGGTCTTGCATAGCGGAAGAAGAAAGTAAGCATCAGAGTTCTGATGTGTGCACCATCGACATCCGCATCGGTCATGATAATAATTTTGTGATATCTTAATTTATCGATTTCAACTTCTTCTTCGTTGCGGCTGATTTTGATACCGAAAGCCTGAACCATAGATTGAATTTCGTTATTGCCGTAAATTCTATCAAGTCTTGCTTTTTCAACGTTCAAGATTTTACCTCTTAAAGGCAAAATTGCCTGAAACATTCTGTTTCTGCCTTGTTTTGCAGAACCGCCCGCAGAATCACCCTCAACAAGGAAAATTTCGCATTTTTCAGGTTCGCGATTAGAACAGTCTGCAAGCTTACCCGGAAGTGTTGAATTTTCAAGAACAGTCTTACGTCTTGTCAATTCTCTTGCTTTTCTTGCTGCTTCTCTTGCGCGCTGTGCTTGTAGTGTTTTTTCTATAATTGTTTTTGCAATTTTAGGGTTAAATTCAAGCCATTCTTGCAACTTATCACGAACAGCATCCTGAACGGCACCCATAGCTTCTTGAGAACCTAATTTTTCTTTGGTTTGTCCTTCAAATTCAGGGTTTGGAATTTTAACAGAAACAATTGCTGTCAAACCTTCACGAACATCTTCACCTGAAAGGTTTTGTTCAGAATCTTTTAATATATTATTTTTTCTTGCGTAATCATTTAATACACGTGTAATTGAGTTTCTAAACCCTGTTAAGTGAGTTCCGCCTGAATGAGTGTTGATATTGTTTGCAAAAGACAGAACACTTTCTGTGTAGGACTCAGTGTATTGCATTGCAACTTCAACCTGCAAGTCACCTACAACTTTATCAATATAGATTGGTTTTTCGTGAAGAACATTTTTATTTTTGTTCAAAAATTCAACATAACTTCCGATACCACCTTCGTAGTGGAAAGTTTCAACTTCTTCCGAATCGTGGCGTGAGAAAATAATTTTCAAACCTTTATTAAGGAAAGCCATTTCTCTTAAGCGGTTTGCAATAACATCACAATCTATTTCCGTAGTTTCTGTAAAGATTTCAGGATCAGGCCACCATGTAGTTTTAGTACCTGTTTTATCAGTTGCTTCTCCTTTTTCAACAGGAGCCATAGGTTCGCCTCTCATGTATTCCTGACGCCAAACAAAGCCCTGACGTGAAACTTCAACAACATATTTTTCAGAAAGCGCGTTAACAACAGATGCCCCAACGCCGTGAAGCCCGCCGGATACTTTATAACCGCCGTCACCGAATTTACCGCCTGCGTGAAGCACGGTATGAACAATTTCTAACGCTGATTTTCCGCTGTCCGGTTTAATATCAACAGGAATTCCGCGGCCGTTATCTTCAACAGTAATACTGTTATCTTTGTGAATTGTTACGTGAATATCGGTACAAAAACCTGCTAAAGATTCGTCAATAGAGTTATCAACGATTTCATAAATACAGTGGTGCAAACCTCTTTGAGAAGTTGAACCGATATACATACCCGGCCTGATTCTTACAGCTTCCAAGCCTTCCAAAACCCTGATATTATCAGCGCTATAATCAGCTGATGTATGGGTTTCAATAGCTTCTACCGGTGTGTTTGCAGCTTCCTGTAAAGCTTCCATACCTTTATCATTAATAATGTCCTGTGCGTTTTCTGACATATACATACTCCCTAATCTACTGAAATATAGTAATAGTATAGCACAAAAGTTCTTGTTATACCAAAATTGTTACTTTAGTTTACCTGGGGTAAATATATTTCCCTTTTTCCGGATTCATTTCACCCACTTGCCAACTGAACACGAATATAATAAAATAATGTTGTAAAAAGTGAGGAAAATATGACTAAACATAATATAAAAGTTTGTATGGGAAGCTCGTGCTTTGCACGCGGAAACCTGGAAAATCTTAATTTTTTGGAAAATTATATAAAAGAAAATAATCTTGATGCCGAAATTGAACTTGTCGGCGGGTTATGTCAGGAAAAATGCTCATCAGGTCCAAATATTTATATTGATGACGTTTTATATAATGAAATTAATGAAGAAAAATTACAGGAAATTTTAAAAACAACTTTAGTGTAAAATTTAAAAATCAGGGGTTAAGAAATGAATAATCAACATCCGGTCTACACTTTAATTAACGAATGCCACGACTGCTATCGCTGCGTAAGAGATTGTCCGGTTAAGGCAATCAAAATCGAAAACAATCACGCATCCGTTATTCCTGAAAAATGTATATCCTGCGGAACATGTGTTAAAGTTTGTCCTGCCAATGCAAAATGCGTAAGAAGCGACCTTGAACGTGTTAAAAATCTTATAAACAGCGGCAAAGAAGTTTATGTATCGCTTGCACCGTCATGGCGCGGAGTTTTTGAAATGTCAGCACAAAAAATGATTGCAATCCTAAAGCGCTTAGGGTTTAAAGATATTTCAGAAACCGCACTCGGCGCTCAGGAGGTTTCAATCAAGACTGCCGAAATGCTTAACAACACTGAAAGCGGGTTATGGATATCAAGCGCATGTCCTGTAATTGTTGATTATATCAGAATGTACAAACCTGAATTTTCAAAATACATTACACCAATCGGCTCTCCTGCCAGAACACACGCTAAAATGCTCAGACAAACTTACGGAGAGGATATCGGGATTGTATTTATCGGACCTTGTATCGGTAAGAAAAAAGAAGCTGATGAACCTGACGGGCTTATCGATTTAGCAATAACTTTTGAAGAATTAAAAATCTGGATTAACGATCAAATTCCTGATATTTCTCAAATCCAAAAAGACGACAGGTTTGAATTTGTCCCTTACAGTGCTCACGAAGGTGCGCTATATCCGATTGATGGAGGGATGAACACAACAATTCGCAAAATCGGAATAAAAGATGAAGCTCAGTTATTGGAAGTTTGTTCGATTCCGGCTTTTGAAAAGGCTTTAAACAACTTAGAACCTGAAAAATTAAACCGTCCGATATTTGTAGAAGCTTTAGCCTGTGAAGGCGGATGTATCGCAGGTCCTTGTATTTCTACCGATAAGGCAAGTATAAGTATTGTTTCAGATGTATTAACAAAAGTCAAAAAAAGAGATGATATTCCAAAAACAACCGATTACGTTGTTAATTACGAATACACACCTGCAGAAGTTACAGAATCCAAGTATTCACTTGAAGAAATCACAAAAACTCTGAAAAAAATCGGTAAACACACCGCCGAAGATGAACTTAACTGCGGCGGATGCGGATATTCATCCTGCCGTGAACTTGCCGTTGCACTTTTAGACGGGGTTGCTGAGCCTTCAATGTGTATTTCATATATGAGAAAAATTGCAATGCGAAAAGCTGCTGCAATGCTTCGCTGCATGCCTGCCGCTATTGTTATGGTTGATAACAATATGAACATATTAGAAGCTAACGAAAGTTTTATGAAAATGTTTACGGGCGATATGTATGAAATCTTCAAGGCTAGACCTGACGGTCTTACAGGCGCCGCTATCGACAGAATTGTAGAATTTTCCGACCTGTTCAGAACAATTCTGAAAACCGGAAAAGACCTTCATAAAGAACACTACAACGTAAATAACAGACTTTATGATATCAATGCATTCACAATTGAACCTAACGAAATAGTTGGTGCAATCATAACAGATGTCACCCAGACAGAAACAACACGTGAAAAAATCTCTGAAAAAGCAAAAGAAGTTATCTCAAAAAATATTTCAATTGTTCAGGAAATCGCCTGTCTGCTTGGTGAACACATGGTTGAAACTGAAACATTATTGAATTCTATCGCAAATGATTACGATGACAAACCTGAAGGAGATAGCAAATAATGTTCATTGATATAGACTGCAATCAGGTAAAAAAATATAACCAGAACGCTTTCGGTGATTATTTTATTTCAAAAAGATACCCTGATGAAGCAAAATTAATTGCGGTTTTATCAGACGGTTTGGGCAGCGGAATAAAGGCAAATATTTTATCATGTATGACCGCTACAATGCTTTTAAAATTTGTCGAAAAACAGGAAATTCCTATCCACCGCGCAGCAGAAATCGTTATGAACGCACTTCCTGTCTGTAAGATTAGAAAAATCAGCTATTCAACTTTTTCAATAATCGAAGTAAATGATGAAGGGCATGCAAAAATTATTGAAGAAGGCAACCCTGAATTTTTATGGATAAAAAACGGCGAAGTTATGAACCCGCCATACGATACAATTCCGTCAAAAACTTTCAAAAACAGATGTTTAAAAAGCTATAAAATCAACCTTGAACTGGGCGACAGACTAATATTTTGTTCAGATGGCGTTACCCAGTGCGGACTCGGCAACGGAAGACTTAAACTAGGACTCCGCAGAGACGGTCTTATAAACATTGTTCTTGCAAAATTAAAAGAAGAACCGGATATTTCAAGCTCTGATTTATCGGCATATATTATCAGACAGACAAAAAACATCGAAACAGAACATCTTCCAAAAGATGACATTTCAGCCTGCGTATTATATTGCCGCGAACCAAGAACATCACTAGTATTTACAGGACCTCCGTTTAACCAGAAAAACGATCCTGATTACGCAAAAATGTTCAAAGAATTTCAAGGTAAAAAAGCAATCTGCGGCGGTACAACAGCAAACCTAATTTCACGAGAATTAAACCTTCCGATAACAATGGATAAAGAAATCAGTATCGGAAAACTTCCGAGCTGCTCGTATATGGAAGGTGTTGACCTTGTAACAGAAGGAATCCTTACATTAACGGAAACCCTTGAATGTTTGGAAGAAGGAAATTTAGATATTGACAATGCCGCAGGAAAGCTGATAAAATTCTTATTAGATAGTGACTGCATCAATTTTATGGTAGGCGCAAAACTGAATCAGGCTCACTACAATCCTGCATTACCAATAGAAATAGAAATTCGTAAAAATATAATCAAAAAAATGGCTTCTGTTCTGCAGGATAAATATTTCAAAAAAGTTAGTGTACAGTATATGTAACAGGAAGGTGAAAATGAAAAAAGTTAGTGTAAAAGTTTGTTTAGGTACAACATGTTTTGTAATGGGTTCAGCAAATCTTCAGGAATTAATTGAAATTGTACCTGCAAAATATGGTAATAAAGTAGATGTTTCAGGCGTTCCATGTCTTGGTTTATGTTCTGTTGATTGGGAGTTTTCCAAAGCACCATATGTAAAAGTTAATAATGAAGTAATCAAAGAAGCTACAGTTGAAAAAGTTCTAAACGAAATAGATAAACAATTAGCAAAATAATAATAGAGTCTATTTTATGAGATATTATGGAAAATATACAGTCGGAAGTACTATTTGTGCCGGATTAGGCTGTTTAATATATGTTGTATTTACTTTGATTGAAGATCATCCGGGAATTGCTACTTTCTTCATACCATGGGGAAGCGGGTTATTTTTCTTTTGCTTAATTTTTTACTGGCTGTTTCTCGATATGATTTATGAAAAATTTGCTTATGTATTTGCTCCAAAACAATTTGTTATAAATAGTACAACTCTACGCAATGATAAATGCTCTGTTATTTTAACACCGGGACAAAAAATTGTTGTAATGGAAAATTACTTCAATACAAAAAATACAAAAAGAATGTTTTCAGCAACAAGAAAAGATATTAAAGTTGCAAAAACCTGGTATAGAGTTTGCAAAATGTTTGATGAAACAAGCAGTTTTGATAATTTGGAAACGTATTTCAGTTTGGATATGTATGTAAACGTTATTGCATACGATTCCAAACCGGCTAAAAAAGAGAATATTGAACCTCCGGCAATTAATTCAAGACAATCTGTTGAAAATACGGCAGAAACTAAATCTGTTCAACAAGTTCAGGATACCGGAGTTGAAGTCTCTGTCAAAATAGATATTAATTCTGCAACAGCTGAAGAGATTGCTTCACTGCCGGGTATTAACGTAATTATGGCAAAAAAACTTGTTGAATACAGAAACTTAAACGGTTTATTTAAATCTGACGTGGAATTTTTGGAAGCTGCCGGTGTAAAAAATATCTTTTCAGACAAAATTAAAACAATGATTATTATCGGCAAGCCTCAATCTACAATTGACGAAGATAACAACAGCCAAGATAGAATTGTTGATTTCTAGTTAAAATTCCAAAGAGACTAAATAATTTTAATCCTTTTTTTGAAAAATTTTATGTTTATGTGATAATTTTAATAAGTGATTAGAAGCAAAGGAAGTAGAAATATGAGTATTAATACACCCAAACAAACATCACATTTAAAACGTGAAATTCTGGTAAGACTTATTAAAGCTTACTTAAGTGATAATTTTGAAGAAAATACAAGAAAAATCCCTTATGATATGCGTCCGAAAGGAAGCGAAGTTCCGTTCAGATGTTGTATTCATAAAGAACGTGCAATTTTAAGAGACAGAGTAATTGCAGGTTTAGGATTATCAATTGAAGATGCTGATGACAGTGAATTATTATCTGATTTAGCAAAAAAATCTCTTGAAAGAACAGAACCGGAAGAAAATCCATTGACAGTTCTTCATACAGCTTGTCAGGGCTGCGTTCCTTCAAGAATTTATGTAACAGATCTTTGTCAGGGATGTGTTGCAAGACCTTGCGAATCAACCTGTAAATTCGGCGCAATAAAAGTTGAAAACGGTAAATCTGTTATTGACCCGTCTAAATGTAAAAACTGCGGAATGTGCGCTCAAGTTTGTCCTTATCAAGCAATCGCAAAAATTATCGTACCTTGTGAAAACGCTTGTCCTGTCGGTGCTATCGCAAAAGACGAAGACGGTCATGCCCGCATTGACTTTGACAAATGTATTTCTTGCGGGAAATGCGTAAGCTCTTGCCCGTTTGGCGCAGTTCATAAAAAAAGCCACATCATTGATATTCTAAAATCAATGAAAGAAGGTAAAAAAGTTGTGGCAATGCTTGCTCCTGCGATTATGGGACAGCTTCCTTGTACACCAAAACAACTTAAACAAGCAATCCTTTCTGTAGGATTTTCTGATGTTGTGGAAGTTGCAGAAGGTGCTGATATTACAACCAAAAACGAAGCCGCTGAATTTGTCGAAAGAATGGAAAAAGGCGACAAATTTATGACAACTTCCTGCTGTGCAGGCTATAACGAACTTGTTGAAAAACATGTTCCGGAACTTAAACCATTCCGCTCAGAAACAAAAACACCTGCGTACTACACAGCAGAAATGATAAAAAAAGAAACACCTGAAGCTGTAACAGTATTTTTCAGCCCTTGTGTTGCAAAACGCCGCGAAGCTATGCAAAACCCTAATATTGATTATGTTCTTAATTTTGAAGAACTTGGCGCGTGGTTTATTGCAATGAATATACAAGTTGCAGAATGCGATGAAACTGCATATAGAAAAGAATCTTCAGCACAGGCAAGAAATTTTGCAGTAACAGGCGGAGTTGCAGGCGCTGTAAATTCATTACTTGATGATGATAAAAAAGCTCAGCCATATATTGTAGACGGCTTGAATAAACAATCTATCAGAGATTTGAAAAAATTTGCCAAAAACGGTTCATGCGAATTTGGAAACCTGATTGAGGTTATGGCATGTCCTGGCGGCTGCTTGGGCGGTTCAAGTTCAATAAACGCTTACAAACCGGCACTAAAACAACTGACAAATTACGTCAACGAAAGTCCGGAAATAAAAGAAGTAATTGAATAAACAGATTGAAGCGGGCGGTGAGATTCTCTCAC
>OFFB01001157.1_pt1 | contig 17349 bp, 14 predicted proteins | sample 1521281 | NCBI WGS metagenome assembly OFFB01 (sample SAMEA3504109, study PRJEB24116) | mouse gut metagenome | biome: mouse gut; feature: mouse-associated habitat; material: faeces | place: Denmark | collected 2011
TGCTCAAAATCTTAATAAAGCTTGACCTTGAAAAAAGTTTAAATCAGTTCAATAATTTTGCTTTAACTACTTACAAAACAAGCATGACAAATCAAGGAGCAGTGATGAACCTATTTCTATTCTCACCCCCCTCCTCCCCACAACGGCGCATGATATACGCCGGATATAGCCCTGATATTATCCACGGATTAGATCAGGGCTTTATCTTCGCACCCTTCGGACTCGACTGCGAGATATTCACCATCCCGGCCGACCTGTCAGCTCCATCGTCAGAGATTCCCTCTGACGAAGTGCTTATGCAGTGGATCGAAGCCAACGACCGTGCCTACTACGCCACACACGCGGAGTACGCAGTCTCGACCCCACAGAGCATACATGAGCAGCTTGTGGCCGACACCATATCTTATCTGCGCACCCTCGAGCACGACCACGGCTCACACACCAAAATCATAGCCTCACGCATAGAGCGCACACAGACCCGCAAGAGCATGCCGCAACTCTTCGGCTCACTTGCCGAAGCATATCCAGACGCCTGCATATTCCTCTTCTCCACACCGCTGAGCGGCACCTGGATCGGCGCATCGCCCGAACTTCTGCTCCAGGCCGACGCATCGCAGCTCACCACCATGTCGCTTGCCGGGACACGCCTCGCCACCGACACAACCGAGTATGCCCCCGCCGAAGCCTGGGATGACAAGAATATAGCCGAACAGCGCATCGTCACCGACTTCCTCATACGCACCCTTTCGGATAAAGGATTGGCCCCATGCCCCTCACCCCTGATGAGCCGCCGCGCCGGAAGCGTCGAACATCTCTGCACCATCATCCACGCCCCACTCAGCCAAGAGCTCTCTACGGCCCAACGCACCGGGCTGATCCATGCCCTCTCGCCCACTCCGGCACTGAGCGGATATCCCCGCCGCGAGGCAGTCGACTTCATCAACGCTCATGAGAGCGCCCCACGCCGATTCTACGGCGGCATGGTGGGAATCTCCACCCCTGCCCGCCTCGAATGCTATGTCAATCTGCGAAGCGCGCAGAAAGGGAGCGCGCAGGGAGGACTCACCATGTATGCCGGGGGAGGCATAACCACACTCTCCGACCCTACGGCCGAGTGGCACGAAACATGCCGCAAGCTCTCGACACTGACCAAATCACTATGATTAAGGATACTTTAAATAAAAATTTCCTGATTATCCTTGCCCTTTGAAGTTGTTTAAAAAAAGTTTAGCCAACTTGATGGCATATTTGGAAATAATCATTAATTTTGCAAAGGGGTAGAACATCTGAGCTACCACCCCCGTCAGCCGCCGCGTCCCACCGTCGGCTCACACCCGAAATTCATGACGATTCCCCATGAAAAAGACAAGTATCTACATCCTCTCAATAATCATTATCGCCGTGGTGGTGATATCGGTTGTAGTGCCGGGCTATAACGAAATCACGTCAGGCATCGACAGCGTGCAGACAGGTATGCAGCAGTCGAGAGAGGCCCAGGCCGCAATCCCTGACGGCACCCCTATCAGCGTGCGTTTCGAACCCACAGGCAACGAGATAATCCAGCCCACCGACTCAATGCAATTCGACCGCGACATGTCGCTCCCCGTCATAATCGGGAATGTGTCGATAATAGTGCCCGATGAGAAAATTCCCTCATGGTGCCATATCGTGTGGCTCTTCAGCCTACCGATCCAGGCGGTCTGTCTGCTGATACTGGTATGGAAATTTATCCGCCTTATCTACAACTTCTCGAAAGAACGTATCTTCGTGAGGCAGAATGTCAGGCTCATGCGGCAGTTCTCCTTCCTGCTCTTCGGCATCGTGGCCCTTGAAATCTTCAGCGGACTGGTGCATGAGTATGTATTCTCGCAATATCCGGTCAATATGGAGGGCTACAGCGTGTATGCCTCATGGGACTTCCCCTGGGCGAATCTGCTGATTGCCCTGGTGAGCCTGCTCATGGCCCAGGTATGGGCCCGAGGTATTGAGATTCAGGAAGAACAGGCGCTGACAATCTAACCCACTTACCCCACAACCCGCTTCACTGCAGATTCCACTATGGCGATTATAGTTAATCTCGATGTAATGATGGCCCGACGCAAGATATCGCTCGGTGAACTCTCTGAAAAGATGGGCATAACCCCGTCAAATCTGTCGATTCTGAAGACCGGCAAAGCCAAGGCCATACGATTCTCTACCCTACAGTCAATCTGCCAGATTCTTGACTGCCAGCCAGGCGACATTCTCGAATACCGCCCCGACTGACACCACCCCCGCTGCATTTACTCTCTCACTCGCGCTCTCCTCCCGATATATAACCCAATCATAATGAAATAACATTCTAACCAAATATCTAAAAATGAAAAAGTTTGTACTCCTTACGGCTCTCGGGGCACTGACCGTCAGCTCCGCTTTTGCCGAACATCTCAAGAGCCTCTCGGCTGAAGGAATCGACAATGAGATTCCCGCCAAGACCGACTTCTACCGCCATGTCAACCAGCGCTGGATGGATGAGAATCCGCTTACAGCCGAACATTCAAGATATGGAAAATTCAATATCCTCTCTGACTCAAGCGACAACCGCGTGCGCCGCATCGTGGGCAATGTGAGCTCCACTAATCCGCAGCCGGGCTCGGTGGCTTACAAAATTGCCGCCCTTTATGAGACTGGCATGGACTCCGTACGCCGCAATCAGCTCGGCGCTCAGCCCGTGCTGGCCGACCTGCGCAAAATCGACACCACTGCGGAGGCCGACATGACCGACCTCTTCCTCTGGCTCCACAAATATTACAGCGCTCCGCTGCTCAACATCGGCATCCAGGAGGACCTCAACAACTCAGCCGTCTATGCCATGTATATAAGCGGCGGCGGCACATCACTCGGCGACCGCGACTACTATCTGAAGAATGACGCCGACAACAAGAAGATCCGCAAGGCATACACCGACCTCATCCAGAAGCAGATGCGCCTAGCCGGATTCTCTAAGAAGGATGCTGCCCGCATCGCCAAAAACACTCTGAAGGTGGAGACTCTGCTCGCCGACTCAACATGGACCCGCGAACAGAGCCGCGACCTCAACGCCATGAATAATGTGCGCGACCTGGCTTGGGTGAAGCAGAACTACCCCAATCTCCCCTGGGATAAGTTCTTTATCGAGACTATGGGTATCGAGACTCCCGACCAGTTCATCGTCACTGAGATGAACACTGTCAAGCAGGCCGACAATCTCTTCAAATCACTCTCAGCACGCGAACTGAAAGACTACTACCTCTGGCAGTATCTCAACCCCGCCACAAGCTATCTGAGCGATGACTTCGCTGATGCCAACTTCGAGTTCCAGAAGGTGATGAGCGGTGTGCAGCAGATGCAGCCGCGCTGGAAGCGTGTGCTCGGTGCCACCGAAGGTCGTCTCGGCGAGGCTATCGGCCAGCTCTACGTAGAAGAGTATTTCCCGGAGTCTTCTAAAGTTTATATGGAGGGTCTGGTTGAGAACCTGCGCACAGCTCTCGGCAAACATATCATCAATCTCCCCTGGATGAGCGATGACACCAAGCTCCAGGCTATCAAGAAACTCAACGCCATCACAGTCAAGATCGGTTACCCCGACAACTGGAAGGATTACTCCACAATGGAGATTGACCCCTCCCTCTCTTACTATGAGAATATCCACAACGCCAACATGTGGCACGTGCAGGACTACCTCAAGAAGTGGGGCAAGCCCGTGGACCGCTCTGAATGGGGCATGACTCCGCAGACCATCAACGCCTACTACAACCCGCTCAACAACGAGATCGTGTTCCCGGCCGGCATTCTGCAGGCTCCCTTCTTTGATGCCGAGGCAAGCGATGCTGAGAACTACGGCGGTATCGGCGTGGTAATCGGCCATGAGCTGACTCACGGATTTGACGACCAGGGCTGCAACTTCGACGCTGTCGGCAATATGGTCAACTGGTGGACTCCCGAAGACGCCGAGGCTTTCGCTTCGCTCACTCAGGGCCTGGCCAACCAGTTCAGCGAAATCGAGGTACTCCCGGGCCTGATGGCCAACGGCCAGTACACTCTCGGCGAGAATATCGCCGACCAGGGTGGTCTGCGTGTGGCTATGACCGCATTCCTCGATGCTCAGAAGAAGAAAGGTGTCGACGTAAACTCTGAAGAGGCCAAAATCGATGGTCTGGCTCCGATGCAGGTGTTCTACATGAACTACGCCAACCTCTGGGGCCAGAACGTGCGCGACGAAGAGAAGCGTAAGCTCACCATCGGCGATGTGCACTCTCTGGGCGAAAACCGCGTGAATGTATCTCTGAAGAATATCGAACCCTTCTTCAAGGCCTTCGACATCAAGGAGGGCGACCCGATGTTCCGTCCGGCCGAGGAGCGTGTAATCATCTGGTAAGTCGATATTTCACACATATTTAGCTGCGAATGTGATTGCAACCGCCGCTAAACCCGATCATAATTCGAGCCCTTGGCATCAGCCATGCTGAGGCTTACGACCGACAAGAGCGGCGGAGACCCGGTGATAAACCGGATTTCCGCCGCTCTCTCCATTCTCATCAATCGATGCTTTATCTCTAAGTAGTTGCGAAGAATTAAACATCATAAGTGATTCTTTTTCAAAGAATGATTTGTTCATTAATTCTTCGCAACTACTTATTTCTCAACATAGCTCAAAACCAGAGTGCGCAGCTGGCCCACACTATCGGCAGAGAGAGTAAGGATGAGCCGGTGATAACGCGTGGCCGGCAGATGCAAACCCTTCACGGGGAGGCTGACCTCTGCATGGTCCTGCCAATCCTGCAGGTTGTCGCTTCCCGAGATGCGGACCGCCACGCCGGCAATCGGCGCGGCTACCGAACGGATGCGGCTCCGACCTAAACAACCGGCCAATTTCAGAGGCCTGAGCACAATCATGCTCTGCGAGGGGTCAAGCTGCGGAGGAATACCCGATGAGCTATCCCCGTCAGTAGCGATGCTGACCGACCGGCATTCAATCTGCACTATTCTCCCTTTATCATCGGCGCAATATACCATCCCCTCATAGCCATACAGGCCACCTGTGGCTATACATCTGCCATCTACCCAATCATCTTCGGCAGCCTCGCACCACACCGTCCCTTCGGCATCAAAGGCCAGCAAAGCATCCGCAGCCAGACACAGAGTCAGGCCTGAAGATTCATCATAGACCATATTGCGTATATCAGTCAGCGCCACATCCGCTGCAGGCGGAGTCGTGAGAACAGTGGTGACTGTACCACTCCTCGACATCACCCTCACACCATGCGCCGTCAGGAATGCCACACCATCCGCCATCACCGCCACACGCCGCCATGGCGCTCCGACCTGACTGCCGGAACCGTTGACCGCCGTCAGAACATCGCGGCTCAGCAGACGCTTCACCACATATTCTCCCGATGAATCGGCCATCAGTTCCCGAACACCATCGGCCGAGAAACCGAGCAGTGTCTGCCTGCCGGTGGTTTTCGTGGAGCGCGATGAGTAACCCTGCGTCACCGCCAGCAACCGCGAATCACTCACCACCGTGCCCCGACGATATATCACCCCCGACCCTGGATGAGGTGCATACAATTCAGATCCGCACCACATCACCACACCCTCATCGGTGAGCACGGCCCCCTCGGCCTGAGGCGTGCGATGATCGTTGTAATCGGGTGTAAATATCTCGGCCTCCGGAGCCGGGATTGAAATACTTACTATCCCTGAAGCGGCAGAGGCATCAATCGCCACACTCCCCGCCTTGCGGAAATCAGACAACCCTGCCACTGCCTCACCTATACGCGACGCATCGCGCGCATGAAACCTGAAAGCGAAACCTCCCCCATCAGCCGACGCCAACGAAGTATAACCGCTCACACGCGGCAACTGATCGGCCGCATCTGCCGAGTCCGACACCGCGCCGACACACCATCGCGCGCTACTGCTCACATATAGCGACAACTCGCCGAAATGCTCACGCCAGCGGCGCTGCAAGGTGCTGACGCTGAAGCTCGCTGCCAGTTGCAGCGGTAACAGCGAGAAGGCAATTGTCAGACGCAGCGACGAGGCCTCCCAGCGCCATGCCGACAAGCGGGCATAGGGGGATGCGTACCCACTCGCCGGCACTTCACACTGCGAAGGGAGAAAACCGCCGAAGGCAGCCACGCATCTCACCGGCGTAGCCGTCAAACCGGCATCACGCACATCGCGCATATATTGCTTGATGCGCAACGCCACCGCCTCATACGTGCGGCTCACCACAATCTCAGGCACACGGCTGCTGCTGCCCGTATCAAGCCACGTCGAGAGGGCCTCCGAAGTCACTCCTTCGACATCGCTCAGGTCCACCCCTACCTCCATCTCAGGCCGGCTTCCGGCCATGCGCGTATATCCCGCCAGATAAGCCGGCGTGAGCGAGAAGCTCACCTGCGGCGCCTCGGGCAATGAGATGGCGAAACTATAGGTGTCGGCAGCAGCATCATACAGTAGCCAGCACACACCGCCGCTGCACACCAGCGTCACAACATCGCCATATGGAATGGCCTGCAACAATGTGCCGAACTTCACCGGCAACACTGTCACCTCACGGCTCACGCGCCCCGGCATATCCACCGACCTGATCATGCGGTCAGGACCCATCACCAGAATCTTTGCCCCCTGCACACCTTTATGCAGTGCATCATGGATGGCCAGCAACCTGACTCCTTCACCCAGGCCCGAAACCGCCGACGTCATCGATGTGGCATATCTGACCACTGCCTCCCCCTTCGCATTGCCCCCTGTAGAGCTTCCGCCCTCGGCCGCAGCCGCATCATCAAGCCAATCCACACGCAGGTAGCGCTCCACCTCGCCGTTGCCACACAATGCATCGCAGGCCTCTGAACGGAGTTTCAGGTTAAGTTGCACTCTCTTTTCTGTATTGCTCATAATCAATCAATATGTTTTTTCAGCCGAATTTACACCCACACTCCAGCCCCCGTGGCATAACCGTTGACGCGCCACCGCCACTTATGACCCTGCATCCGCCCCACACCACACCAATAAAAAAACACTCCTTTTATTTCGTCATAAGAGAGGGATTTATTAAATTTGCAGAAAAATAAGCCACAGGACCACTCTCCGGTTTCCCTACGTGGCGATAACCCCCATTAGTATCCAGACAAATATGGCATGGAAAATTGATGGTCTTCTCGAACGCATCGGGCTCAACACGCGCACTCCGCGCGTGGGGGTAGCCTTCAGCGGAGGAGGCGCCAAAGGATTCACCCACATCGGCGCGATGATGGCATTCGAATCCTTCGGCATCAAACCCGATATCGTGGCCGGCGTTTCCGCCGGCTCTATCGCATGCACACTCTATGCCGCAGGTCTGACCCCCAACGACATAATGGAATGCTTCGAGGAGTATGACTCCTTCTCGGCCTTCACCGACCTTACAATCCCCAAGGCTGGATTCCTGAAAATGGATAAGTTCGGAAAACTCCTCGAAAGCTGGCTGCCGGTGAAGAATCTTGAGGAGCTCAAGATTCCGGCCGTGGTGTGCGCCACCGACCTCGACGCAGGCCGCTCCGTAGGTTGGTCGCGCGGCGAAATCGTGCCCCGCGTCATGGCCTCCTGCAGTATCCCGATCATCTTCCAGCCTATCAAGATAAATGGCGTCAACTATGTCGACGGCGGGGTGCTGCGCAATCTCCCGGCCTGGGCCATACGCAAGCATTGCACCACCCTCTACGGCCTGAATTGCGCACCTCTCAATCCGCATTATAAATACAAGGGCACGCTGCTCGACATAACTCTCCGCACCTATAGCCTCATGTCGAAAGCCAATACGCTGCAGGACCTGGAGCTATGCGACCATGTGGTGCGCACACCGGCAACCTCGCGATTCGGCACTTTCGAGCTGCATATCCTCAAAGAGGCCGTGCAGGTTGGCTACGAGGCCACCTGCAGAGTCCTTGAGAAGGTGATTGAAAAAAAATAATACTTTCGCCTATATCACTCCTCACTTCATCTGATGACTGAATCAAGACATATACCCTCAGAAATTGGCCACGGCGAACTGCGCCCGGTAATCTATCAGACCTTCCCGCGCATTCTCACCAACACCAATTCCACCAACACCCCCGCCGGAACCCTCGAGGAGAATGGCGCGGGCAAACTCAATGACTACACCCCCACTCTCTTGCGTTCGCTGCGCAAGTTGGGCGTAAACTGCATATGGCTCACCGGCGTGATCGAGCACGCCACTAAATCTGACTTCACCGCCTTCGGCATTCCGCTCGACAATCCGAATGTGGTGAAGGGTGAGGCAGGTTCCCCCTATGCCATAAAGGATTATTATGACATCGATCCTGCCATAGCCGTCAATCCGGCTGAGCGCATGAAGGAGTTTGAGGAGTGTGTGGACCGCATTCACAACGAGGGAATGAAGGTGCTCATCGATTTCGTGCCCAACCACACAGCGCGTCAGTATCACTCGGACGTGGCCCCGAAGGGTATCGAGGATTTCGGCGCCGCCGATGACTCTACCCTCTTCTTCGGTCATAACAACAATTACTATTATATCCCCAACCAGCAGTTCTCGCCCGATTTCAACATCGCTGCGGAGGGGAATCAACCCTACATAGAGTTTCCCGCCAAGGCCACCGGCAATGACTGCTTCTCGGCATTCTGCAGCCGCAATGACTGGTATGAGACCGTCAAACTCAATTACGGCCACGATTACGGCGATAATTCCGACCACTTCGACCCGATACCCGACACGTGGCTGAAGATGCTGCACATATTGCGCTTCTGGGCTTCGAAGGGTGTCGACGGTTTCCGATGTGATATGGTGTTTATGGTGCCGCTCGCTTTCTGGCACTGGGCTATACCGCAGGTCAAGCAGGATTATCCCGAGACCTTATTCATCGGCGAGATTTACGATATCGGGCTTTACCGCCCCTTCCTCGACTACGGTTGCTTCGACTACCTCTATGATAAGGTGAACCTCTACGATAAACTCGTGGGTATCGAACGCTGGCACTATTCAGCCGCTCAGCTCACATCGGCTTGGCAGACTGTAGATGGCATCGGCCACCGCATGCTCAACTTCCTCGAGAATCACGATGAGGTGCGCTACGGCTCGGTAGAGTTTGCCGGCGATCCGGCAAGGGTGATTCCGTCGCTGGTGGTGTCGGCAATGATGTCGACCGGCCCTATGATGATCTACTACGGCCAGGAGTTAGGTGAGTCGGCCACTGAGAATGAGGGATTCGCGGGCTACAACAACCGCTCTACAATCTTCGACTACTGGAGCTACGATACGATGCGCCGCTGGTACAATGGTGGGAAATGCAACGACTCCCGCCTCAACGCCCACGAGAAGTGGCTGCGCGGCATCTACTCGCGTGTGCTCAACCTTATCAACGAAAGCGCTCCGCTGCGACGCGGCAATTTCTTCGACCTCATGTATGCCAATCTGGGCCATGAGGGCTTCGACCCCCACCATTGCTTCTGCTTCCTGCGATACACTGCCGACGAGGCCCTGCTCATTGTGGCCAACTTCGGCGACGAGGCTGTAGAGCTACCGGTGGTGATTCCGGAGTTAGCTTTCGATATGGCAGGGCTGCGTGAGGGCACCTTCCGCTCGGCCGACCTGCTCTCCGGACTAAAAAGCGACATCACTCTCTCGCGCACAGCTCCGGCACACGTCAGTGTCAAGGGACGCAATGCAGTGGTTATCCCCATCGCCGGACCCGCTGCCACGCTGCGCAACGCTCCCGGCGAATCGCTGCCTGAGCCCGCAGCGGCAAACACCGCCGCAGAGACCAAGCCAAAGGCTCCCGCATCCAAGAATAGCGGCAAGAGAACGCCCAAAAAATCCTGAATACAAAAAAATACACACCAATTCATATATTTATCTTAAATTATGAGCAATAGTCTTCCCCCCATCAAAGTCTTTGCAGGCACCAACAGCCAGTATCTCGGCGAGGCCATCTGCAAGGACCTGGGCATCGAGCTCGGCAAAATGAAAGTTGAACGCTTTGCCGACGGCGAGTTTGAAGTAGGTTTCGAGGAGTCAATCCGCGGTGCCGAAGTGTATCTGGTGCAGAGCACTTTCCCCAACTCCGACAATCTCATGGAGCTCCTCCTGATGGTGGATGCCGCAAAACGCGCATCAGCCGGCAAAATCATCGCCGTTCTCCCCTACTTCGGTTGGGCACGCCAGGACCGCAAGGATAAACCGCGTGTGTCAATCGCAGCCAAGCTCGTGGCTGACCTGCTGAGTGTGGCAGGCATCGACCGTCTGATCACCATGGACCTCCATGCCGACCAGATCCAGGGCTTCTTCAATGTGCCCGTCGATCACCTCTACGCCTCTTCAATCTTCATCCCCTATCTTGAGAGCCTCCACCTCAAGGAGATGGTCATCGCCTCACCCGATGTGGGAGGTGCGAAACGTGCCAACTCTTATGCAAAATACTTCGATGTGCCCCTCGTGCTCTGCCACAAGCAGCGCGCCAAGGCCAACGTCGTTGAGAAGATGACCGTAATCGGCGACGTCGAGGGCAAGAATGTGGTGCTCATCGATGACATCGTCGACACCGCCGGCACAATCACCAAGGCTGCCGACCTCCTGCTCGGCTTCGGCGCCAAGTCTGTGCGTGCTCTCTGCTCTCACGCAGTGATGTCTGACCCGGCCACCGACCGTGTGCTCTCTTCAGGTCTGACCGAGATTATCTTCACCGACTCAATCCCCTACGGCAAGGAGAACAACAAAGCAGTGGTGCTCCCCGTGGCCAAGCTCTTCGCCGACACCATCCGCCGCATCCACAACAACCAGTCCATCTCCTCGCAATATCTCTTCAAGTAAGAAATATAACTCATCCTATATACACCGCCCGGCAAAAATCTATCTGCCGGGCGGTTGCATTTCACTTGGCCGGGCTTAGCCATGTGATGACATCTAGAGCGAATGCAAACTTTTCAGTTGAGGTGAAAGCGGTAGCCGAAGTTAAGCATGACTCCGCCGTTGGTCATGGCAAGTCCCCCGTCAAGATTGAGAAATCCTACCCTCCCCTCGACTCCAAACACGAAATTCGACACATCGAAATCGAGATGAGCGTTAAGTCCGATATCATAACGGTTCATCCCTTCGAACAATTCTATAGTCTTTTCTTCTGGAGGAGTGAGATCATAATTCACGAAATTTATCTTTCCGTCGATTCCGCATGATACGTACGGACCGATCAGAATCTGACAGTCCACTCTCTTGGTACACGCGAACCTGAAGCCGGCATACATAGGTATATCCAGATATGTCTGCTCAGTCTTGCCTACAAGACCGAGGCCCTGCTCGAGAGCCGTGACATTGTTGAGGATGCTGAGGTAAAGATAACGCGCCCCGAAACCGAGAGTCCATCCATTCTCATAAACATAACTTGTACGCAGACCGGCATTCCAGGATAAACCCGGATCGGTGAGAGGCACTGCTTCGCTGTGAGAAAGCCAGGTGGAAAAGCCGAAACCTGCCGTGATCACCATATCCCATTTCCTCTCCCATTCATAAAGACGTGCCGCATTGGCGTCACGGTCGAGTTTTTCAAGCAGTCCGGCATGTCGCTTTTCCCGGTCTTCCTTTTCCGACACACGCTTGCGGGCATGGACCGGCATCGTGCCGGTACCAAAAAACAGCACAGTGAAAAATATCGCAGCAATAGCTTTTTTCATAGTACAAAGGTAATTCTTTTGAAAAAAATTTGCAATAATTTCATACGCTGTTTGAGACAGCATCCAAACCTTATCCCCTTTTTTGCATTTATGCGCCAGACGCCAGGATAAGTTTTTTCCGTAAAAGCGGTTCTGTCCGTCGGCACACCATCGCACGAATAGATTTTGGACGAACGTATGCCGACTACCGCATAAGAGGAAAAAAGGACTTTGTCTCATGCCTAAACAGAAGTTTAGACTGATGATGCAAGGCCCATTTCTTTTTCTCTTATACCAGAGAGGTGCTTTTATGGATTCCAGACGATAACAGAGCTATTGCCTTGTATATCTCTACTTGTCACTGTAATGTCCTTTGAGTGATACCACGTTTACAATTACCCTGTCATCTTCAATGCTGTAAATCATTCGGTCACCTTTATTGATTTCTCGGCTCCAGTAGCCGGAATAATTTCCTTTGAGCTGTTCAATGTGCCCGGTGCCAGTGGTGGGATGTTGTTGAAGTTCCTCAAATAAATCGGCAATCTTCTTTAGCGTTTTCTTTTGCCCGGACTTGCGCCACACTTTCATGTGTTCTTTCGCTTCATCAGACAATATCAGCTCGTAAGTCATACGCCTAACAGTTCCCTTATTTCATCCATTGAGTAAGCGCGACATCTTCCGGCTTTAATATCCTCTATGCCTCGATTAACAGAAGCTATGTTTTCCGGGTCATTAAACCACGGGTCGCCGGAGGGCGATGGATTTTCACTTACTTCAACCGCTACGGTGTTCGCTTTTGAAATAAGAATTGTTTCAATGAAATTCTTTAGACTCTTGCCCTGAGCTACTGCCATAATGGAGAGCTTTTGCAGAGTATCGACGGGGAGGTCGATGTTTTTGCGTTTGATATTTAGTGCTGTTGCCATATCATTTAGATTTATGGTGTAAAGATATAAAATATATACTATATACACAAATATTGAGGACAGAAAGTTTATGCCGGGGCAATTTCTTTTGCCGCTCTTCAACATTCTGCCGGAGAAAAGCATCATTTTCTTCTAAAACGTATTTCCCCGTATGAGGTGATATCCCCCATAAACGGACAAGGGCCGAGACAAAAGCATATAGAATACTGTTACGGCAGTCATCGCGACAACTTTTTATCGTTGACTTTGTATCAGAATGTAACCGAATTATTTGCAAATTACCGCGAAAAAAGTTAAATTTGCTGAGAATTGAACTATGGTTTTTATTCAATATTCCTCAAGCGGATTGGTTTGAGAAACGAAGATAGCATTCTTATCATACGAATAACTGAAATAATTTAAAACAATTAATATAACCCCTTTTTAATCAGACAGAATATGATTAAGAAAATTTTCAGCATGGTCATGTTGCTTATGGCAACACTGTGCTCCCAGGCCCAGACGCCGATGCCCCTGAATCCTCAGGTGCGCCACGGCAAGCTTGACAACGGCCTGAACTATTACATCCTCCACAACGAGGAGCCCAAGCAGCGTGCCAACTTCTACATTGCCCAGAAGGTGGGATCCACACTCGAGACACCGGAGCAGCTCGGTCTCGCCCACTTCCTCGAGCACATGGCTTTCAACGGCACGAAGAACTATCCTGGCAAGAACATGCTCAATTATCTTCAGAGCAAAGGTCTCCGTTTCGGAGCTGACATCAACGCATATACTTCGTTCGATGAGACCGTCTACAACATCGACAACGTACCCACAACCAACAAAGCACTTATGGACAGCGTGTTGCTTGCCATCTACGACTGGAGCTGCAACATTCTTCTCGAAGAGGCCGAAATCAATGCCGAACGCGGCGTGATCGAAGAGGAGTGGCGCTCGCGCAACGACGCCAACAGCCGCATGCTCGAATCCATCCTCCCCGTCATCTACGACGAGTACCAGTATGAGCAGACTCCCATTGGAAAAATGGAGGTGGTACGCAACTTCAAGCCTGAAGTGCTCCGCGAATACTACAAGAAGTGGTATCGTCCGGACCAGCAGGGTATCGTGATTGTCGGCGATTTCGATGTCGACGAAATGGAAGCGAAAGTAAAGAAACTTTTCGGCACTGTCGTCATGCCCGCCAACGCCGCCGAACGTACATATCCCAAGGTAAGTGACAACGAGAAACCCATCTACGCTTATTTCACTGACAAGGAACTTCAGTACCCGATGGCAATGGTGATGTTCAAGATGGAAAAGATTCCGTTTGAGATGCGCAACACCATGGAAGGATACATGCAGACCTCCATCGTGGAAAACCTTGTATCGACAATGATCAACAACCGTCTCAACGATTTCAGCAAGAAAGCGGAATGCAATTATGTATATGCCGGTGTATCTTTCGGAGACTTCCTCGTATCGAAGACCAAAGCTGCGCTCGACATCACCATCATCGCAAAGGACAACGTGCAGAAAGCGTATACCGACGCCCTCAAGATAGTAGCCCAGGCCTGCAAGACAGGATTTATGGAGTCCGAACTCGTCCGTGCCCGCGACGAGATGCTTGCCAACTATGAAAAAGCCTACAACGAGCGCAACAATACCAAGACAGAGAACCTTGCCCGCGAAATCATCCGCCACTTTGTGGACAACGAACCCTCTCCCGGTATCGAGAAGGAATATGAAATTGTAAAGCAGATCCTTCCTGCAATCCCCGTCCAGGCTCTCAACCAGATGCTTCCGCAGCTGATCACCAAAGAGAACCAGGTGATTATAGTGACCGAACCCACAAAGGAGGGAATGGTCAAGATGGAGGAGGCCCAGGTTGTAGGCGACATCCAGAACATCTGGAATGCCGAATATGAGGCTTACGTCGATGAGGTCATTACCGATCCGCTGATCGCCAAACTCCCCGCTCCCGGCAAAATCAAAGCCACAAAGGAGGGACAGTTCGGAACCACCGAGTTCACACTCTCCAACGGCGCCCGTGTCATCGTGAAGCCCACCGACTTCAAGCAGGATGAAATCGTGATGACCGCATACCGCGACGGCGGAAAGCGCAGCTATCCCGGCTCGCAGGCAGCGAACATAGCTCTTATTGAAGATGTATATAATCTCGCCAAGATGGGGCCATTCGACCACAACAGACTTGGTAAATATCTTGCAGGCAAAAAGGTAGGTCTCACCTACAAAGTCGGCAACACCGCTGATATCCTCGAAGGATCTACAACTGTAAAGGACCTGCCCACATTCATGGAGCTTGTTTACTCCTCATTCACACAGCTCGGAGCAGACGCCGAGGCCTATAACACGGAAATCAACAAGATCCGCTCCCTGATGGCCAATCAGGAAAAAGACGCCAACTACGTGTTCGGCAAGCACATAAAAGCTGCCTCCTACGGCAATAACCCGATGTTCGAGGCCGTTGGCGTAAGCACCCTTGACGCAGCCAACTACGACCAGATGATCGACATGCTCCACAAGAGCCTTTCGAATGCCGCCGACTACACGTTCATCTTCACCGGAAACGTGGATCTCAACACATTCAAGACCCTCATGGAGCAGTACATCGCCACCCTCCCCTCCACCGGCAAGAAGAGCGCCGCCCCCAAGCAGGTGACTTCCATCACACAGGTGGCCGGCCAGATAGAGGACAAGTTCTCTTATCCGATGCAGACTCCTTCCGTAATGGTATACAACACATACTCCGACACAAACATCCCCTACAACCCCAAGAACTCTGTTATGGTCGACCTTCTCGGCGACGCACTCACTAACGTGTTCACGGAGACTCTCCGCGAGGAAGAGGGAGGAACTTACAGCCCCTACTCTTACGCCGGCCTGAATGCTTACACCGGACAGTGGTCGCTCGTATACGTGTTCCAGACCAACAAGGATATGCAGGCGAAACTTGAAAAACGTGCCAACGACGAGTTTATGAAACTCCTCAAAGAGGGTATGAATGACGAAAACTTCCAGAAAGTGAAAGGTGCGGCACTTAGCCAGTATGACATCAATGTCCGCACCAACTCCTACTGGGACAACAGGCTTATGATGCTTGACCGAGGCATTGACGACATCACAGGCGCACGTGAGGCAATCGCCGACCTCACTCTCGCTGAAATGAACGCATTCCTCAAAAATCTCTACAACGGCAAGAACCGTGTTCAGGTTGTTCTTGAAGGAGTGGAGGAAAAATAATCGGAATCCAATTCCATAATATAACCAAAAAGAGAAGGCCGGGATTGTTGTCCCGGCCTTCTCTTTTTGGTTTTTTCCCTGATTATTGCTATTTTTGTATGATAAAAACAGCCTCCGGGCGCGTTATATATAATAAAACCTAAAATAAAGACAATGGCTAACAAAAGAGAATTCAAGAAGTATGTCGACGCCATCGGCGCATCTGTGATCGACGAGATGATCGCCGCATATTACAATGTGGAGAAATCCGACAAAGACAAGATAGCGGAGGCGATGCAGAAAGTACTGTGTGCAATCGGCCGGGCCAAGAACAATTCTAATGTTACCTTCGACCGCGGAGAGAAAGCGTTCGGAGACAAAAAAGAATACGTAACAGCAAAGAAGAACTTCTACAAATCGCTGTTCGACAAAATCTTCACAGAATTTGACGAAGAGACCGGCGCCGCACTCAAGGAGTTCAACGCCGCAATTCCCGAAGAGGTGAAGATGATGAACAAGGAATCGGTAAACGCGTAAGGTCATGGCATCCGACCCACAGGTGAAGATGAATTTCTGGGGCCGCATCCTGAATCGTGCGGGATGGAGCGTGAGCGTGAAGGCTCCGAGACGCGACAAATGCGTTATCTGCGTGGCTCCGCACACTTCCAACTGGGATTTTGTGCTCGGCTACCTCGCATGGCTGTCGGTGGGTAGGAAAGCCAACTTCGTGATGAAAAAAGCATGGTTCGTTTTCCCGCTGAACTTTTTTTTCCGCTCGCTGGGAGGAATTCCGGTGTCGCGGCAAGGTTCCGGCGGGAAGCTCACGGCCTCTCTTGAAGAGAAATTCCGCACGGAACCATACCTGAACCTGGCCATCACTCCGGAAGGGACACGCCGGGGAACAGCCCGCTGGCATACAGGATTCATCCGGATCGCTTACGACGCCCATGTCCCCGTCCAGATCGGAATAATCGACTACGCCAATAAACGCATATCGGTCGATGAAGAATTCCAGCCCACCGGCAATATCGAGGCAGACATGGCTGCGGTCAAGAAATACTACACCGGGCACAAGGAGGCCGCAAAATACCCCGACAAATTCATCACAGACTGAGAATACCCGCATGAACGATCTTAAAGTATGTCTCTTCCCTATGGAGATTTCCTGGGGAGACAAGGAGGCGAACATCGAGACTCTGCGCAGGGTGATTTCCCGCGTACACCCCGAGACGGATCTTCTGATTCTCCCTGAAACGTTCTCTACCGGCTTTCCCGTCGGCAAGGATAAAGAGGAGGTTCGTCCCCTCGCAGAGCGCAACAGCGGAGCGACAGTCGACATCCTGAAAGAACTCGCCCGCGAGCGCCACATCGCTATCGCCGGAAGCTTCATAGCTGATTCCGGAGGCTCGCTCTACAACCGTGCGTTCTTTATCGAGCCGTCGGGAGAAGAAACATTCGAGGACAAACATCACCTCTTCACCATGGCCGGAGAGAACAAAGTGTTCTCGAGAGGCTA
>OFFB01001159.1_pt1 | contig 17338 bp, 14 predicted proteins | sample 1521281 | NCBI WGS metagenome assembly OFFB01 (sample SAMEA3504109, study PRJEB24116) | mouse gut metagenome | biome: mouse gut; feature: mouse-associated habitat; material: faeces | place: Denmark | collected 2011
CCCGGTCAGGCATAGTCTATGATTTCACATCATTGTCTATGCCCGTGGATTGCAATAACAAGCGGTGAGTGGCGCGGCTGTCTTGGTCCATTCATGGCTGACTGCCACACCTCTCTCCGCTTTCAAACGGTATGAAACAATTAAAGGAGATGATACCCCGTGTGGGAAATATCATCTCCTTTATCTTTTATTGCGGAATTGCTCAGATCGCTTCCTTGTCTGATTCTTCTTTGACCTCCTGCTTTTTCGGTTTGCCGAGGTTCATGGTATCTCTGATGTTGTTCATATCACGCAGGATTGAAGAGTCAAGCACTCTGGCGTAACGCTCGGTCATTTTAACGCTGGCGTGTCCGAGCATCTTCGACACGTTTTTCAGACTCACGCCTTGCGAAAGGCAGACGGTGGCGTATGTGTGTCGCGCCACATGGGTTGTGAGATACTTGTCAATCTTACAGATCGTGGCTATCTCCTTCAGATAGCGGTTCATTACCTGATTGCTCGGAATGGGGAGCAACACACCTTTTTTCGCCGCCTTCTTGTCGCCGCGATATTTCTCTATTATTTCAAGAGGAATATCCAGCAGGGGAATATTGCTCATCTGACGAGTTTTCTGACGCGGCTTGCGTATCCACTTGTTGCCCTCGTTGTCTGTCACGATGTGTTCCTCGGTAAGCTGGGAAACATCAGTGAAGGCAAGCCCCGTGAACGCCGACATCAGGAACATATCTCTGACAACCTCCAGCCGTCGGCTGCCCGGTTCACATTCATAGATGCGGTTGACTTCCTCAATCGTGAGAAACTCCGGGTCGGTAGGTTCCTCACGGAATTTAATTCCGGCAAACGGATCTTTGTGTATCCAGTCGTTGGCGATGCAGCGGTTCGTGATTTTCTTCAACGCCTTCATATAGCGTATGAGCGTGTTCTGGCAGAGGTCTTTCTCGGTTTTGAGATAAACCTCGTAGGCACGGATTACCTCTCCGGTAAAATCCGACAGGGGCAAGTCGGGAACATCGTATTTCTCCTTTATCATTTCGCAAAGGTAACGCTTCATCGACTCGTAGCGTCGGACGGTAATCTTCACAAAGTCCTTGCCGATTAGTTTCTCCGCCTCCTCGTTGTGTTCCTGAATGACCTGAAGGATTGTTCGCTCCTGTTTGCGGACTTGCCCGATGCCATAGAAACGCTGCTGAACGACTGCGGGAGTGATTTCCTCGCCATTCTGCTGGAGTTCGGTAATTATCTGGTGGATCTTGATGCGGGCTTCCTCGATGAAACGGTTGAGGTCGATGGCAGTCTTGCTCGTGCCTTTCGCACGTTCCTTTGACTGGTCCCACAGATTGGGAAGGATACTTTTGCGGATATTATTTTCTACGCGCTGTCCATCCACAGTGATACGCATACTCACAGAGGCTTCGCCGCTCTTGAGTAGCTTGGTCTTTTTAAGAAAAAAAGACACACGGAAATTGGTTTTGCTTCTCATTGCCAAATTCTTGTGTTAAAGGTTTGCGACGCGGTGGAGCAAAACTGATATAGATTTTGATAAATAACTCGTTGAAACATAGTATATAAACGCTGTTTCGGTGGAGATTGTTCAGTGGATATTTCCGCTCCACCGATTTCTACACCACCGCCGGGAGAAATTTTTTCAAAAAAATTTTTCAGAGTGGCTCCGCCTTGTCAAAGTTCTGTTGATTATCTCTTCACAGAGGATCCTTTTAAGAATTTGAGCAAAATGTTGTAAAATGCGTGATTGCAGACAGTTAGCAAGCCGTGGGGTGGTGTGGATTTCAATCTTGCTCCACCAAATCTCGTTTGCTACCCTGCTGGATTGGTGTGGATTGAGCGTTTTGCCTTACCCCTTAAATGCAAAAAACACCGAATATCGCTGATATTCAGTGTTTTACACCGCCTTTCGGCTTTAGGTTGTGGTGCCACCAGGAATCGAACCGGGGACACAAGGATTTTCAGTCCTTTGCTCTACCAACTGAGCTATGGCACCTTTTTTGTTGCGGTGGGGAGGTTGTTCCCCGTTTGCGAGTGCAAAGTTACGACTTTTTTTTGATGTGTGCAAGGGTTTGGGCGATTTTTTTTGATTTTTTTGTCGCAGCGGCTATTTTTTGCGGAAGCGGCCAAGTAGGTAGGTTAGGGATTCGGTGAGCTCGGGGGCCTTCAGGCGTTTGAGAATCAGGAGGTAAGTGGCGAGGAAGGCGGTGGATTGCGTGAGCAGGGTGAGGAGGTTGATGGTGAGGCGCAGCGGGGTGTCGGTGGGTTGGGGATGATTGTAGCTGAGCAGCGCGAGGGCCGGGGATGAGGTGGGGAGGGTGTCGGCAAGGAGGGGGGCTGTGGCGTAGGCGAGTAGGATGGTGGCGGCAATGGCGGCAATGGCTGACAGGGTGGCGGCGCTGAGGAATGGGAGAAGATGGCGGAGGTGGGTGGAGATGGAGGTGGAGGTGTTGCGGGCTGTGATGTGCAGCAGCAGGCCCCAGGTGAGCAGCGAGGCGAGGCATTGGCCGGCGATGAGGATGTCGAGGTCGGCGGTCCATGCTGTGGATAGGATTGCGGCGAGGATCAGGGAGTCTTTTATGGCTTCGGAGATGAAGAGGGCGCGGGCGCGTCCGAGTGAGAGGAGATAGTTGGAGTAGAGTGATATGAGGACTATGAAGATGCCGCGGAGTGTGAGGAGCTGGAAGAGGGGTATGGCGGCGTCCCATTTGTTGGCGAATAGGAGGTGAAATATCGGACTGGCCATGATCGTGAGCATAATCATGGCCGGCATGAGGATGAATGCGGTGAATCGGCCTGCGCGGTCGAGATAGCGGCGGAAGTCGGCGGCTGAGTCCTGCACTTTTGAGAGGAGGGGGACGAAGCTTGATGTAAGGATTTGCGAAATGGATGCTGATCCCATCTTGCTCCATTTGTCGGCTTGGGTGTAGATGCCGAGTGAGGAGAGGTTATACCATACGCCGATGACGAAGTTGTAGATGTTGAGCGAGATGGTGTTGAGCAGAGCAGATGAGAACACGCTGAAGCCGACGGCTCTGATTTTGCGCAGCGACTGGAGGCTGAAGCGTAGCTGGGGGTGCCAGGAGGAGGTGGCCCAGAGGATGATGGTTTTGACCGATGCCTGCGCCACCGCATACCACACCATGGCCCAGGCTCCGAAGTCGAGCAGTGCGAGAGTGACGCCGATGATGCCGGCGATGATGAGTGCCAGAGAGTTGGAGATGGCGATGAGGCGCACGTTCATCTGCTTCATGAGTCGGTTGGTCTGTACGATTGCCAGACCATTGATGACAAAAGTGAGAAACATCACTTTCGACATCGGGATAAGCGACTCTTGATGTTGGAAGAGGTCGGCTATGAGCGGTGCGCTCAAGAACAAGAGGGCATAGATGGCGAGGCTGACAGCGGTGTTGAACCAGAAGACGGTGGAGTAATCATCGTCTGTGGGTTCTTTCTCGCGCAGCAGGGCGGCGCCGAATCCGGAGTCGACGAATATTGTGGCGAACGCCTGGAATATGGCGAGGGCACCGACGAGTCCGAATTCCTCTTGCGACAGTATGTTGGCCAGCACGATGCCTACGAGGGCATATAGTATTTGCGACGACACACGGTCGATGGCATTCCATTTAAGTGTGCGGGCGGTGAGAAGTTTCAGATCGGCCATGATGTGGGGGCGGGGCTAACCGTGGAGTGGGGGGGAGGCTTGGGGCAATGAATCCTGTGCGCTGCCGAAGGAGGGGGAGGAGGATTATTCTGAGAGTTTAATCAGTTTGCCGCCACCTTTATGCTTGATTTCGGGATTACCTTTATAGAATATTTTTGTGGATCCCACGCCGCCGACCTTAAGATAGTCCAGGGGATAGCATCCGATTGTGCCTCCGCCGAGGATTTTGCATGTCACTTTATCGGCGGCGAGATTGTCGGCCTGGATGGTGCCGGTGCCGGTGATGCGGAATTCGGCTTCGTTGCAGGCTCCTGAGAGGGATATTTGGCCGTTGCCGGCAGTGGCCCGGGCAGTCACTTTAGTTGATCGGATGCCCTGGATTGAGATATTCCCGTTGCCGATGAGCAGCACCGACAGTTCGGGGCATGGCGCGAGGTTATTCACCTTGAGTTGAAATTCCGAGTCATTCTCGATTTTGGAGAGGAAGTCGGAATATACATGGATTGTGGGTAGTCCCGGTTTGCCGACATCTTCGGTGGTGACCTGAATCTTCAGTGTTCCGCCGGAGTTGGTGAAGATGAAGGCATCGGCAAAATCAGGGTCGGAGGTGTAGTGTATGACGCCGGTGGTGTCGGGTTGGCAATGGTAGATGACATTGACGTTGTCGACTACTTTTAGTGCCGTGAATTGTCCGACTTCGAAAGAATACTGTTTTTCGGAGTTGTCGGAGCTTCGGGCATTGGATGTGGCAATGCCGGATATCAGCATGATTATTGAGCAGATAGCCGTGAGGGTACGGCTTGAGAGTCTATCCATATTGCGGGGTGTTTTTAGATAGTCGGGAAGAGGAGGATTAGTGTTTAAACGTCTCCATGGTTTAAACACCTGGAGAGATATAAGTTTTTTGGGGGGGAGAGAAAAAGATTATGACGCCGGCGGGTCATTCTTCTGCAGGGGGCGGACATGCGAGGAACTTCTCGTGAATCTCATCGATGAGTGAGAGCAGTTCATCGAGATGGGTGATGCGCAGCATGCGGATGCGAGTCTCGCGGAAGTTGGGCAGCCCCTTGAAGAGGGGGGTGGCTGCCAGATGGCGGCGTATGTGGAGAATGCCACGGTATTCATCGATGCGGTCGACGCTTTCTGTGATCTGCCGCCGCAGCAGGTCGAGTTTGTCGAGCACCGGAGTCGGTGAGTATTCGCCGGAGTCGAGGTATTGTCGGACTTCGCGGAATAGCCAGGGTTGTCCGAAGGCCGCGCGTCCGATCATTATGGCGTCGACGCCATACTTGTCGAAAGCATCGCGTGCTTGCTGCGGGGTGGTGATATCGCCGTTGCCGATGATGGGAATCTCCATTCTGGGGTCGGCTTTGAGCTGGCCGATGAGGGTCCAGTCGGCATCGCCGGTGTACATCTGCGCGCGTGTGCGTCCGTGCACTGTCAGAGCCTTTATGCCGCAGTCCTGGAGCATCGGACCGAGGTCGGTGATGATTTTAGAGTCGGCGTCCCAACCGAGTCGTGTCTTGACGGTGACTGGGATGTTTACGGCCTTCACCACGCGGCGGGTGATGTCGAGCATCTTCGGGATGTCGCGCAGCATTCCGGCTCCGGCCCCTTTGTGGGCCACCTTTTTGACCGGGCAACCGAAGTTGATGTCGAGCAAATCCGGCTGAGCCTGCTCGACGATGCGTGCTGCCTCGACCATAGCCTCCGGTTCACGGCCATAGATCTGGATTGCCACAGGGCGTTCGGCGGCGTTGATGGTGAGTTTACGGGTGGTGGATTTTATGTCGCGTATCAAAGCTTCGGCCGATACGAATTCGGTGTAGACCATAGCGGCTCCTTGCTGGCGGCAAATGAGTCGGAATGATTCGTCGGTGACATCCTCCATCGGAGCGAGCAACACCGGGCGTGAACCGAGGTCGATATCTGCAATCTTCATCTGTTGTGGGATAATGGAATGGGTTTGACGGTAAATGAAAGATATGAGGAGCGGGCGTAGTGCGCCTACCGGATAGTGAGGCGGCACAGAGGAGATGATGCGATAAGTTCAGCCGTATCGCGCAGGTCGGCCGGAGAGAGGGCTCTGAGCCGGCGCGTGACATCGCGGATATCCTGCACTTTATTAAAATACAACAGGCTTTTGCCCATCGACATGGCCATATTCTCGCGGTTGTCGGAGCTCACGAGGAGCTGGCCGCAGTATTGGTTGAGGATGTTGTCGAAAGAGCGTTGTGGCAGGGTGTCGGATGCGAGGCGCTCGATCTCGCGGCGCACTATGCGGATGCACTTGTCGGCTGCCTCCACGTCAGACCCGAAATAGATCTGCATCAGACCGCAGTCTGACAGCAGGGCCACATTCGAATCGACCGTATACACCAGGCCGCGCTTTTCGCGCAACTCCTGATTCAGCCGCGAGTTCATGCAGGGGCCGCCCAGATAGTTATTGAGCAGGAAGAGGGGGAAGCGTCGGGCATCATCACGGCCGAAGATGCGGCATCCGAGTATGGTGTGGGCCTGATGTCCGTCGCGGTCGATGACCTTGTCGAATGCTTCTACTGCCGGGGGCGTAGTGCGTGCGGCATCTGTGGCCGGGAAGTGCATCGGCTCGAAGTATTTCTCTATGAGGCGGATTATCTTATTGGGATCGGTGGGAGTGGATGCATAGACCACCATATTGCTCGGCGTGTAGAAACGGTCGAGGAAAGCGCGGCAATCCGCTCCGTTGAGACGGCGCACACTTTCGGGGGAGCCGAGGATGTTGTGGGCCAGCGGCGACCCGGCGAAAATCAGCTCCTCAAACTCATCGTATATAGAGTCGGCCGGAGAATCGAGATATGAATTGATTTCCTCGATCACTACTTCGCGCTCGCGGTCAATCTCACGCTGAGGGAAGATGGAATTGGCGATAATGTCGGCCAGCAATTCGATGGCTCTCTCGTCGTAACCGGCCGGCGCATTGGTGTAGACGAGTGTCTCCTCTTTAGATGTGTAGGCATTTAGTTCGCCTCCGATGCTTTCCATGCGGTTGGATATATGCCACGACCGGCGTGCGGTGGTGCCCTTGAAGATGGTGTGCTCCACGAAATGAGCCAGACCGTGATGTTCGGGCGACTCGTCGCGGCTGCCGGCGCCGACGGCCACGCCGATGTAGCTCACTGCCGAATGAGTCTGCCGCACAATGATTCTCAGACCATTGGGCAGAGTGGCGGTAAGGGGCATGTCAGAAGAATTCGGGTTATGCATATCGGGACAGAATCTAAGCGTCATAAAGTTCGGGTGCGGCGGCGCATGCGGAAACAGATTATCCGGCCGTCGGCAGCTCGCTCTCAGACTGCAAATTTAGTGAAATCTTAGGTGATGATAATAAAAAAACGACCAAAAAGGGGATATTATAGACGAGAATGTGTGAAAAATGATTAAATTTGCATGTTGAATCGTATCGCATCTCATGAGAGAGGCAATGAAGTTGTCTTTTTCTTTACAAGTATCTTCTTCAAGTGCAAACTTAATTGATTTTCCGGCATCTTTCGCCTCCTTTATCTGGAGCAGCCTCCGCATTGTCAGCTCTTCAGTAGGCGAAATCGGCTCAAAATCTTGCTTGAATCTGCACTTGAAAAGTCGATAAAACCTCCGTGTGAAAAATAGTGCGATACCATAAAGATACATCATGAAACTCAACAACGTAGGCGATAAACTACTTCATAACGACAATTTTATTTTCACCTTCTTAAGGTCGGGCGTCTCATCGCAGGCGTCGGGCTGGACGGACTTTGCCGTGAGCTTCGTGTTTTTTGCCTGGGTGCATTGCACGCCGTGGGTCTCGACGGCGCTCGGCGCGGTGGCCGGGGGTGTGGTGAATTGTATACTCAACTACCGGTTTACGTTTCATGCCGACGGTGTCGATTGGCGTGCGGTGGTGGTGAAATTCGCCATGGTCTGGCTCGGGAGTCTGCTCCTTAATTCATTTGGCACGCAGGCACTCTTCTGGATGATACAGGATTGGGACTGGCTTGAAGAGATAGGCTTCCGCCGCGACGGCTATTTTGCCGCCGCCCGCTTATTTATATCGTTGGTGGTGTCATGGGGTTGGAACTTCCTGTTGCAGCGGTATTTCGTATATCGCGTCACATGGTTTGACCCCTATGCGGTGAAGCTGGTGCGCAATCTGCTGCCGCACCACCATCATACTCATTGAAAGAAATTATATATTTTATAGCGCAGATCGCGCAGAGTGAGCACAAGCGGTGAGATTACAGGAATCTCAGGTGCCATCAGCGGCCGCATCTTGCTCTTTTTCTCGGTAGAGAACAGATTCAGCGCCGCGTGGTGGCACTCCACCTCGATTTCTCGCGGCAGCCATGCCGGCTCGCCATCGAAATGCACCGCCCCGTCGGAGTTACGGATTATTTTTAGCGAGGGCGTGCGGAAAGTGGTGCAGGAGTGCGATTTGTCGGCCAGTCCCCAAAGCACATCGATTGCCGCGCGAGTGTCGGCGATGAGATTGCCGTGATGCACCATGGTGACATCCAGCAGACCATCCTTGATAGATGCATGCGGTGCGATATAAGCGTTGTTGCCATATTGCGAGGCATTGCATACGGCCACGATAAGCGCTTCGCGGCTGATCTGGTGGCCATTGGCAATGATAGTGTAGGTCTCAGCCTTATATTTGAAATATTGCTCGAGTACGGTGCGGATGTAATTGTTCAGACCGCGTCCCGGACGGCGATTGAATTTTTCGGTGACTTCAGCATCGAAGCCCATGCCGAATGTGCAGAAGAAGGGGCGCCCGTTGGCTGTGGCATAATCTGCGTTGAGCACCCGGTCCTCCTGAATCACCTTCATGGCCCCGCGTATGGTCATCGGTATGCCCAGATGGCGGGCGAGTCCATTGCCCGATCCCAGCGGAATGACCCCCATGGCCACCGCCGAACCGCATACACCTCGCGCCACCTCATTGACAGTGCCGTCGCCACCGCAGGCCAGCACGCCGTAATAGTTTTTCTCCACCGCCTCGCGGGCAAGCGAGATGGCATGCCCCGGGCGGCGCGTGTAGCGCACATCCACATTATACTTCATCGGCTCACCATTGCCGTCGGGCAGGTGATATGTCAGTTTATGTGCCTCATCGATGATGAGGTGGTCGAATCCCTGGTTGGCCACTACGCCGGCTCTGGGATTGATGATAATCATTAGATGACGTGGGTTGTGCATAGTGTAGGCGGAATTAGAGTGCAAAATTACGTCAAACTTGAATTTTAAGCAAATCAGAAGGTGCGAAAAGAGTGAAATCAGCGAATTAATTGTTAATTTTGCATTCGGAAAAAGATTCAGCCGGCGAAGATATCTAAACCTTCAGATGCCTTCGGTATCGTTATAACGGCCCGCGTAATTAAGATGTCAATGTAGGTAGCCTTACCTCTGACAATCGGGATTGCTATAAAACCGCAACTATCATGAAACTCAAAAATGTCTTAACGATTGGAATAGGTGCCATCCTTGCGGTGGCGTCTGCCTGCGGTGTGGATGCCCATGCCGCGCATAGCCATAAAGGGCGCCCTCCGATGCCTGGAGAAGAGTTGAAGCAACTCAACAAGGCTATCAAGAGCGCACCACTTTATATGCACGACAAGCAGATGTATCTTGATTCACTCACGATGCACTACCGCAAGCTCCCGGAGACGGACCATCGCGGACGCTGGCTCTCGGCCCTGAAGGTGTCGGAGGCATATCTGCCTGTGCGTGCCGACTCGGCACTCTACTATTCGGAGCTTTCTGCCCAGGAGGCCTCGAGTCTCGAAAATCCGTCGTTGCTTCTGCAAAGCCGCATAGCCCGCATCAACTCACTCAGCACATGCGGTATATTCACCCGAGCCCTTGAAGAATTCAGAAGCATCAGTCCGGCAGAGGTGCCCGATTCACTCAAGGCCTCATATTGGAGCGCGGGGCGAAAGATGTACGGATATATGAGGGTGTACGTAGAGGGGGATGTGCAGTTTTTCAATGAGTATACATTGCGCTATTTCCAGTATGATGACTCACTGGTGGGGCAGCTCGCCGCAGATAATCCGCTGCGATGCTTCTATATCGCCGAGCGTATGATTAGCCAGGGACGCTACCCGGAGGCCAAGAGTCACCTCGAGAAACTATGCACTACCCAGGCCGAGGACTCCAATCTATATGCCATGGCTGCCTATCAGATGGCGCTGGTGTGCAAGAATGAGGGTGATCAGACCGCCTATGCGTCATATCTTGCCAAAGCTGCGATTTCGGATATAAAAGGGTGTGTAAAGGATGGACTGGCGCTCCCCACCCTTGCCGAATGGCTCTACCGTCATGGCGAGCTCAATCTGGCCTTCCGCTACATAAACTTCGCGCTCGAAGACGCAATGGCCGGCAATGTGAGAATGCGCACAGTGACGATCGCCGCCCTGCTGCCACTCATCGATGAGGCCTATCGCGAGAAAATCAATGCCTCGCGAGATGAGCTGATGGTGTATTTTCTGCTTGTGACCTTCCTGCTTCTGGTGTCGGCCGGACTTGTGGTGATACTGATGCGGATGATACGTCGCGGGCGTGCCACTGCCCGCAAGCTTGCCCGTACCTCTGAATTGCAGGAGTCATATATCGGGCATTTCATCGGGCTTTGCTCCACTTATGCCAATCGCCTGCAATCGCTTCAGAAACTTGTGAGCCGCAAGCTCGCCTCCGGGCAGGCCGATGAGTTGCAGAAGCTCATAAAGAGTGGTAAGTTTGACGACGACCAGAATGAGGAATTCTACAAGATATTCGACTCAGCCTTCCTGGATATCTATCCGGACTTCATTGAGAATATCAACTCTCTGCTTCGTCCGGAGGAGGCTCTCGAGCTTAAGAATGCCAAGGAGCTTACCCCCGAATTGCGCATCTATGCATTCGTAAGACTCGGAGTTGACGAGTCTACCAAGATTGCGCAGATGCTCAACTATAGCGTCAGCACCGTGTATGCCTACCGCAACCGGATGCGCAACCGGGCCATCGACCGCGAGAACTTTGATCACGACGTGATGGGGCTCGGACGCGACAAGACGACCGGAGAACAGTGATTTTCGGAGTATTCTTGAGCTTGTGGATTCTTGATATGAGTGATATAATGACTTATATTCTGAATTTTTAAAATGCTGAAATATAGTAGAATAAAATTATATTGACTTATATTCGAGCTTATATAGTGATTGTAATGTTTTGAATCGCCTATGGGATTGACTAATTTTGCAATGTGAAAAAAGAGATACTTCACAGAATACTCTTTCTTAATTAAGTAAATTCTCATAAGGCAAAAAAAGATTACAAGGTTAGTAAAGGTGTAAAAATTAGTATTGACGACTAAATCGTTTATGTTAGGTTTGTAGAAATAAATTTGATTCGCACGTGGCAGACTTCTTGTGAAAGTGGTCTGCTTCTTTTTTGTATATATGCAGGATGGGATTTGGAGGCTTGCATTTAATCCCCCTTCGGGCTGGCTCTATCGGGCTGCTCGGAGGGGGATTGCTTATTTGGGAGTGCTCGCTTCGGTCGCACCACAATTTTGCTTTCGGGGGGATATTAGGGGGCTTCGCTTGGGCTTGCGCGCTTAGGAGCTTCACTTGGGCGCTTAGGAGCTTCGCTTGGGCGCTTAGGAGCTTTGCTTGCGCGCTTAGGAGCTTTGCTTGGGCGCTTGGGGGCTGCGCTTGGCTCGGATGGGTGGCTTTGCTTGGGCGCTTGGGGGCTTTGCTTGGCTTGGATGGGGGTTAGATGTGCTTGCCGAGGTAGAAGCCTAAGGCGCAGCCGAAGAGGCCTACGAATAGGGTCATGGTGCCGAATATTAGCCAGGTCAGGAGGTCGCCGGCTTCGTAGTATTTCACGCTGTCGAGGGTGAAGCTTGAGAAGGTGGAGAAGCCGCCACAGAAGCCTGTCATGGTGAGCAGGGCGAAGGCGGTGCGCATCTCTTCGCTCCAGCCGCATTGCGAGTTGGCGAGCCATCCGCCGAAGATACCTATCAGGAAGCATCCCAGAGAGTTTATGACCCATGTGGCGAAGCCGAGGGGTGAGTTCTTTAGCGCAAGTTCTATCAGATAGCGTGCCACTGCCCCTGCGCCTCCGGCTACGGCTACGAGTAGGATTCTTATTGCTATATTCATGGCTTTTATGTAGTAGTGAGGAGTTTCGGAGTGAGTTATTAGTGAGGAGTGAGGAGTTATTAGTGGGGAGTGAGGAGTTAGGAGTTATTAGTGGGGAGTGAGGAGTTAGGAGTTATTAGTGAGGGTGGGGATAGGGAGAGGAGTGAGGAGATGGGAGTGGGGAGATGGTGGAGGAGGATGCTTTATTTAAGGAAAGGCCCGGCGCTCGAGAGCACCGGACCTTTACATAAAATAAGCAAAGTGTTTTATTATTTTATGGAATGTATTTGCGGGGATATGGACTTGCCGGTGAACGGGCTCACTTGGCGAGTCTGGCCTCTTCGCGGCTGATGTAGGCGTCGATGGTGATGCCGTTGCCGAAAGAGAATGTGGGATAAGCCTCCTTAATCTGTTTGTAGCAGTTGAGGGCATCCTGATATTTTTTCTGGGCGTCGAAGATGTTGGCTTTCTTCCAGAGAATCATGGGTGCGATCTGCTGGTTGCCGGAAGCGAGTTTGAGGGCTGCGTCGAAAGCTGCGAGAGCTTCGTCGTATTTTTTCAGGTTTACGTAAGAGTCGCCGAGCAGCACGTCTGCCTGTGCCTGCATTACGTCATCTTTAGTGCTGAATGCCTTGAGGTATTTAGCGGCGTTGTCGTATTTGCCGAGGCGATAATATGCTTCGCCGGCCTGGAGAGCGGCGAGTTTTCCGGCGTCAGAGCTACCGTATTTGTCGGCTACCTTGGCATATTCGGCGGCTGCGATAGAGTCGTTGCCGGCCGCTTTTGTCTCTACCTGGTAGAGGGCGTTCTGCGAGTTTTTGTATGACGGCTGGAGATAACCCCAATACCAAGCGGCGCCACCGGCGGCGAAGATTACGATCAGGGCGATGCACCAGTAGATGATGCGTTTGTTGGTGGCGAGGTGCTGACCTGCCATTGTGAGATGATCGTTGAGGTTGTCGATCGCGTTTTGATCTTGATTGTTTTCGTTAGTTGTCATTGTCGGAGATAACGGTATGAATATCTTTATGATTCATGATTAACGCTGCTGCCGCGGGCACATGGTGCTGTGGCGGCCGAGTGCCGATGACTCTGTGCGCGGGTGTTGACCGCGTAGGCAGAGATGGTGGCGCTCTGAATCGCAAAGTTACGAATAATTTGTGGTATAGGCAATTATTTTAGAGCTTTTTTGAGGGGGCGGCCAAATATTTCGGCTAAATCTTCCTGAATTGGCGAATTGGTGTTAAATTTGCGGCCAGTCCAAATGCCTTCGGCACCGCGCGCCGCTCCTTTGGAGCGACCTGCGCTTTTGGCTGGCACGCGAATTGGTATTATATTTGCATGGATTTTGAATATGCGCAATCAGCAGATACTTGGTACACGTCTTGGTCTTCATCTGACTCAGCAGCAGCTTCGCTTTGTGGAGCTGCTGGAGATGAACGCGCAGGAACTTGATGAGGCTGTAGAACGTGAACTTGCTGATAATCCGGCGCTTGAGGTGCTTGATCCGGAGGCTGAGGCCGATAAGCGGCGTGAGGATGAGACTCCGGTGTATCTGCGTTATGCGCGTCAGAGCGACCCGGATGCGCGTGATGTGGAGTTTGCCCCGCCTGACCAGTCGGAGAGTTTGTATGATCATCTTCGGATGCAGATATCCCAGCGTCATCTTCCGGCAGATGTGGCGGCTCTTGCAGAGTATATCATAGGTAATCTTGATGGTAATGGCTATCTGCGTCGCAGCCCTGCGGGGATGGCTGATGATATAGCCATAGCGCGTGGGGTGGAGGTCGCTCCTCAGCTTATGGATAGGGCTCTGGAGGAGGTGCGCCGTCTTGAGCCCGCCGGCGTGGGGGCTGAGAATCTGCGAGAGTCGCTGTTGCTTCAGCTCAAGCGTCTGCCCGAATCAGAGGCGCGTGATGATGCCCGGCGCATATTGCAGGATTATTTTGATGCTTTCACGATGCGCCACAGTCATCGGATCATCTCCGGTCTGCATCTGTCGCGAGAGCGGCTTGATGCGGCTAATAGTCTGATTCTGACGCTGAATCCTAAACCCGGCGGAGCATACGGTGGCGCTGAGTCTACGGCGGCCGGAGTGATTGTGCCCGATTATATTGTGAGCCGGGAGAGCGGCGAACTCTACATATCGCTCAACAACCGTATTCCGGAGCTTGCAATCGGCGAGAGTTTCCGTGAGGCGATGCGTGGGATAGAGCTGAAGGCAGGGCGCCCGCGCAAGGGGACGGAATTTATCCGCGACCGTTACCGCAGTGCGTCAGATTTCATAAACACACTCCGCCAGCGTCAGCAGACGATGCTCGATGTGATGACAGCCATTGTCAATCATCAGCGTGCATATTTCGAGAGTGGCGACGTGTATGCGCTCAAGCCGATGATGCTCAAGGATATAGAGCGCATCACGGGGTATGATAAATCAGTAATTTCGCGTGCCACCAACAATAAGTATGTGTCGATGCCCTGGGGTGCCGTGATGCCGCTTCGGTCATTCTTCAGCGACACAGTGGGGAGTGTCGAGAAGCGGCCCCCCTCTTCCGATTCAGAGGCAGATGGCGAGAGTGATGGCGGCGAACTTACCAATCGGCAGATAGAGGCGGCGCTATGCGAACTTGTAGCTGCCGAGGACAAGAAACATCCGCTCAGTGATGAGAAATTGCGGTGTGAGCTGCTGGCGCGTGGCTATGAAGTGTCGCGACGCACGGTGGCCAAATATCGCGACCGCGCCGGCATACTTGTAGCGCGTCTGCGCAAGGAGTTTTGAGTCTGCCAGAGGGCATCGGGTGGATGCCGCGGGCGCGCCTGCCGTAAGGCTTTGCGTTAGCATTATGGTTTTAGAGAATAGGCAGTTCGATGCGGAATGTGGTGCCTACGCCCGGTTCGGAACTTTTGACAAAGATGCGTCCGCCGTGGTAATCCTCTATTATTCTTTTCACCAGCGTGAGCCCGAGCCCCCATCCGCGTTTCTTGGTGGTGTAGCCGGGGTTGAACACAGTCTTGAAGTTTTTGCGGGCAATCCCTTTGCCGGAGTCGGTGACTTCGATGAAGGCCATGTTTTTGTCGGCGCCGGTGGTGATGTCGATTCTTCCGTCGCCATCCATGGCATCGACAGCGTTTTTGGTGAGATTCTCCATGACCCATTCGAATAATGGGCGCGATAGGCGCACTCCATGATCATCATCGGTGAGGTGCATGTTGATTGCCACGCGTCCGGAGATGCGGTTTTTCATGTAGTCGAGCGAGTTGGCCACCACATCGTTAAGGTATTCCACATTTAGTTCGGGCGCGGAGCCGATTTTCGAGAACCGGTCGGCAATTACGGAGAGACGCTTCACATCCTTGTCGATTTCGGAGGTGACCTCTTTGTCGGCGCCGGTGAGTTCCAGATACTGGCTCCATGCCATCAGCGAGGAGATGGGGGTGCCGAGCTGGTGGGCCGTCTCCTTTGAGAGTCCTACCCAGACGCGGTCTTGTTCGGCGCGCTTGGTGTAGATAACTGCCAGATAAATGATAAGCACCAGAATTACCATCACAGCCAGCTGCACATATGGATACCAGCTGAGGCGGCGCAGCAGAATGGAGTCTTCGTAGTATATGTATTGGTAGGTATTGTCAAATATGGCCACTTCGATGAAGTGGTCGTTGCGGCGAGCCATCTCATGCAGTGGGGTCTCGCCGCCGGGGGCCTTGAGGCGCTTCAGAAGGTATTGGCGGTTGCGTTCGGAGAGTTGTTCGAATCCGGGTTGAGAGTCGTCTTTGTCTTCGGGGAGTTTGAAATTGCGGTATTCGAGGATATTGAAATCCTCGTCGGCCACGAGCACGGGGATGGAGTTATTCTGCTCGATGATAGAGAGCAGGAATTCGAAGTCGGCATCGGCGTCGGCCTTGGCGAGGCGTTCGGTGGCCTGCGCCCAGATGTTCATTCTCTCGCGTTCTTGCTGCGATAGGGCTTTGACCAGGTTGTTTGAAATCAGCATTACCGCTACTATCGCCACCAATGAGATTGAGAGGAATATGATTTTGCCGGTGCGCTGGTTGTCGTAGATTGATAGTCGCTTCATAACTCTTGTTTTTGGCGGGCTTGCGCTACGCTCCTTTGGGGAGGGCGTTAGAATTCTATCAAGGGGGAGGCGGAGGGGGAGGAGTGGGAGAGGTAGTCGTCGAGGATGAAGGTGGCTACGGCTGAGTCGTCGTGATGGCCTATTATCAGGTCGGCTTTTGCTTTTACTTCGGGGATGGCGTTGCTGACGGCTACGGCCAAGTCGGCTATCTCAAACATCGGGAGGTCGTTGAGGTTGTCGCCGAAGACTACTATGCGGTCGGCTCCGAGTTGGCGGGCCATCCGGCTGACGGCCTGGGCTTTGGAGGCATTTTCGGGGAATGTCTCTATCATTGCTATCTCGGGATAGTTGGCGTCGTTGTAGAACATCGGGTTGACGTGAGGGATGCGCTGCAGGTCGGCATAGGCGGGATGGCTTATGTCGGAGGGTTGCATGGCGAAGAAGAGGATTGCATCGTCGAGATGTTCGGGGATGTCGCTGAAGCCCTCTCTGTCGCAGAGGAAGCGCTTGTAGGGGTTGCGCGCGCGTGCGGCGATGAAGTCGCGCTCGATGTCGGAGAGCGGGCCTTGGTGATAGATTTCGATGAGGTTGTGGCGCAGCGTATAGATGAAGTAGGAGAGTGAGTTGCGGTCGTAGGCATCGCGGATCTCCCTCACGGTGTCGGCCGAGAAGAGGCAAGTGTCGGAGTAGGTGTCAGAGTCGCGGTGCCATAGTGCGGCTCCGGTCATGACTATTGCCGGGAGCTGCAGGTGCAGGTTGCGCAGCAATTTGTATAGAGTGCCGGGGGTGCGGGCCGTGGCGACGGTAAAGAGTGCGCCGCAGTCGATGGCTCTGTTAAGCGCCTCTACTGCAGTGGCAGGCAGCGAGATTGATGAATCGAGCAGCGTGCCATCGAGGTCGCTTACGTATAGTGTCTTCATATGTGGGATTGGAGTAGGGGTGGAGGTCAATCTTTGGTCTTGATCTCCACATATTTCACATCCTCGACCTGATCTTCGACAATGATGCGGGTCGAGTCGGGCTGAGGGTCGATGATTGTCTGGCGGGAATATTCCTTGATTTCGGTATACTCCACATCCACGGCATATTCTTTGGGTATGATGGTGTCGGGGGCCGGTTGGGGCGCCTTCTGCCGTGGCGGACGTGTCCAGAAAGATTTTTTAGCAGAGGCGTTGCGTCGGGCTGCCTCGGCCTGGCGTTCCTGGCGGCGTTGCTCCTTAGCCGAAGGCATGCCCATCTGGGCGCGGAGGATATCTTCAAACTTCTGCTGGGCGCGGCGTTGCAGCCAGGCCTTTATATGATTGCCGAAAATCATCCAAATCAGGATGACGGCGAGAATAATCACGAGAGCTGTCATGCTTGACGGGATATGAAAATCGAAATGAGGTCGAGTAAAAGGTCATTAGTGTCCACTAAAAAATCATAAGAGTGCTTTGAAATTATTGATATTCAAT
>OFFB01001161.1_pt1 | contig 17290 bp, 9 predicted proteins | sample 1521281 | NCBI WGS metagenome assembly OFFB01 (sample SAMEA3504109, study PRJEB24116) | mouse gut metagenome | biome: mouse gut; feature: mouse-associated habitat; material: faeces | place: Denmark | collected 2011
GGAAGCATCGGAAGAATACTCAGCCAGACCGTAGCGAGTGCCCACATACACTGAATTTCCATTTGGATCACAGGCAAGAGCCGCTATTTCATCTATGGCGATACCTGTATTATCTGCGGTAAAATTGGATATAATCTCTTTACCATCCTCGCTTACGAGATACAATCCGGAAGTAGTTGTTCCCAACCACTTCCTATTGGCATTATCTACAGCTATTGCCGACACAAGCCTGTTGGAGAGAAGATAATCGGCATACTGCGTACCGTCATTTCTCGGCACCTTCACCCTCTCTACAGTTCCATTTCCACTGAGCATGGACGACGGATTGTGAATCACTATAACACCATCGGTGCTACCCAGCCACAATGCCCCGTTCTTATCCTCTGCGATGCCAAAGAATCCTACCGGTCCAAATGATTTTCCATCTTGGTCAATGAAACCGGTATAGACTTGATATGTGTCATCCGAAGTTGAATCGATTGTGCCGTTAGTATTGTATATCAAAAATTTATAAGGAGAGTCACTTGAGCTTACAACCACCAGATTTTTATTCTTTGAATGCTTGAGCGCCATGATGCGTGAATCACGCGAAAAGAACACTCCCACATCACTTGCTTTGACGCTTATCCAGTCACTTTTTGATATCTGCGATTGCTTTCTTTTAGATGCCGGAAGCACGCCTATGAATATATTTTGCTTAAAGTCATATCCATAGACCCAAAGATTATTGGAACTGTCAAAATCCATCGACACGACAGTGCAATTATAAGTCTGGTCAAGAGGCATATTTCGCCAGTCATATTTCGCCACTTGCTTGCCATCGCGGAATTTATATATACCCTCAAACCATGTGCCCAGATAAATTGTGCCCGGTTCTTCAGGATCCTCCACAATAGAAAAACCCGGGTGAAGGGCTCTCGATTCCGAATTGGCAAGTTCCACATCCTTCACATCAGGAGTGATATCAGTCACAAAACCATCTTTCATCACATTTATTGACAACAGGTCATGGTTTGCTTCAATATAAGCTCCATGGCTTTCAGCTTTGTTGGTCATATAAATATTATCTGAAGAAAGGCTTGGGACTATGCTCCACACCCCCCTGTTTGAATATGTGCCCATCGGTTTGATTTCAATCTGGTCGACATTATCCGATTTGCCGTCATAATGTCCTAACCCGTCAGGATTTATAAACCATAGGCTTCCGTCATCGGTAATTGAGTTATATCGCAGATTATCATCATATCCGGATTTCTTTATTGACTCCGGCACTTTATGAATGTCAATATTACCTTCACCGTCGACCACAGCATAATTACCGGTATTTCCCATCATCCATTTATCACCCATTTTATTGATGACAGGATTAAAATACAGGTATATATAATTCTTCACCAAACTGTTAGATGAATAATCGGCGGTAATTATACCCTCAGTCTCAGTTTCACTCGTGTACAGGAATTTATTGTCCGATATGGCAATCATATCCTTCAGTTTCCCCACATTACCGAGCGTAGTGAACACATCAATTGAATTATGGCGACCTGCGAGCGGCGAATAGCACAGTTCATCATCGATGCTTATGACAAGCTTGTCACCTGCTATGGATATGACAGGCACATTTTTATTGAAAATACCCGATTCCTCTACCGTATAATTGGAAGTATTGAATTTGACTATTCCGAAACCGGTTGCCACGTATGCATCATCGCCATTGAATGCCACGCTGTTAAGGGTTTTATCTGTCACATAAGTAGCAGCGGCGATATCTCCCATATTCACTACATTCCCGTCATCATATATCAGGTCGATATTGCCCGACTGATAAAACAGCATCACATAATCACGGTCATAATTCCTGAATATGTCAATCACGTTGACATCGCTCAATCCGTTGCCAGAATTATAACCTATGGTTTCCCCGCTGCCTTTGTCGTATGCATAAACATAACCACCTGAAAGGTAATAGACCATGTTTTTAGAGTCTATTACCTTATCCAGATAGTTTGTGCTGTAATTACTGTATACTTTCCATGATCCTATACCTTGACCGAAGGCACAGACCATGACCAACATCGACATAAACGTCGACAATATTCTTTTTATCATAGCAAGATCTTAAATGACACATTATCAATTCTTGTTATGAAAATATTCGCTGAGACAAGCTGTGGCGCGCCCTCTGTGGCTAACGCCATTTTTCTCTTCCGAACTAAGCTCTGCAAATGTACGGTCAAAACCTTCTGGAACAAAAACAGGATCATATCCAAATCCATTGCTGCCTTTACGCTCCTCGATGATTGTACCATTGACGATGCCCTCAAATTTTTTCATCGAGTCACCCTCTATGAGACATATCACAGTTCTGAACCGCGCACTCCTGTTGACCTTACCCTTCATATTCTGAAGAAGGAGAGTCATGTTGGCTTCTGAATCATGACCCGGACCGGCATAACGGGCTGAATAGACTCCGGGAGCGCCATCAAGAGCCTCCACTTCAAGACCGGTGTCATCGGCAAAACAGTCATAACCGTAGTTATCCTTGACAAATCGAGCCTTGATCTCGGCATTGCCGTCAAGAGTATCGGAAGTTTCAGGAATATCCTCATCACAACCAATGTCATGAAGTCCAAGCACACAATACTCCTCACCTAAAATGGCTCGTACCTCATCAAGTTTATGAGCGTTATTGGTAGCAAAGACAATCTTATTCATTTTCATGACATTTATATGAATTCTAACGTATTATTCCGGATCTTTATTGTGTGGATTAACCTACTACGATATTCACGATCTTACCGGGAACTACTATGATTTTTCTCACAGTTTTTCCTTCGAGCCACTTAGCTGCACCTTCATTTTCAAGGGCTGTCTTCTCAATATCATCACGAGCCATGTCAACAGGCACCTCTATGTTGAAACGTGCCTTACCGTTAAATGAAACAGCCATCGTGACGGTCGATTCCTTGAGATACTCTTCGTTGAATGCGGGCCATGAAGCGTCAAAAATGGTAGTGTCATTGCCAAGAGCATGCCACAGCTCCTCGGTGATGTGAGGCGCAAACGGTGCGAGAAGCACTATAAGCTGTGACAGGATTTCGCGGTTGTGACACTTCAATGTGGTAAGCTCATTGACGCATATCATGAATGCCGCTATCGAGGTGTTGAATGAGAAGTTTTCAATATCCCATGTTACCTTCTTGATCAGCTTATGAAGCGATTTAAGCTCATCCCTGGTGGGTTCTCCGTCAGCCACGAGGAATTCGTCACCTTTATAGAAAAGTCCCCACAATCGCTTTAAAAAGCGGTTCACGCCGTCAATACCGTTAGTGTCCCAAGGCTTGCTCTGCTCAAGCGGACCGAGGAACATTTCATAGAGTCGCAATGTGTCGGCGCCGTAACGCTCTACAATATCGTCGGGATTTACCACATTGAACATTGATTTCGACATCTTCTCAACCGCATATCCGCATTCATATTTTCCATTGTCGAGAATGAATTCGGCATCATTGAATTCAGGACGCCATGCGCGGAACTTATCAAGGTCAAGTATATCGTTGCTCACTATGTTCACGTCTACGTGGATGGGAGTGACATCATATTCGCCCTTCAATCCGTATGACACAAAGGTATTGGTGTCCTTTATGCGATACACGAAGTTGGAACGTCCCTGAATCATACCCTGGTTGATAAGCTTCTTGAACGGTTCATCTTTCACCACAAGACCGAGGTCATAAAGGAATTTATTCCAGAAGCGGCCATAGATCAAGTGTCCGGTAGCGTGCTCGGTTCCTCCTATGTAAAGATCCACATCCTGCCAGTACTCATTAGCATCTTTCGACACAAGAGCATCATTGTTGCGCGGATCCATATAACGGAGATAATAAGCTGATGAACCGGCAAATCCGGGCATTGTGTTGAGTTCAAGCTGATATCCGTCTTCTGTAGCCCAATTCTTGGCTCTGCCCAGCGGCGGTTCGCCGGTCTCGGTAGGAAGATATTTGTCAACTTCAGGAAGAAGCAACGGAAGCTTGTCTTCACTCAGCAAGTGAGGTATGCCATCCTTGTAATACACAGGGAAAGGCTCGCCCCAATAACGCTGACGGCTGAAGATGGCGTCACGCAGACGATAATTGACCTTTACCTTGCCTATACCCTTCTCTTCAATGAATTTCTTTGTAGCGGCGATGGCATCCTTAACCTCCATACCGTTGAGGTTAAGATCGGCGCTTTGCGAATTGATCATCTTGCCCGACTTGGCGTCAAAACTCTCTTCGCTCACGTCACACCCCTCAATAAGCGGAATGATGGGAAGATTGAAATGCTTTGCAAAAGCATAGTCGCGGCTGTCATGAGCCGGAACAGCCATGATAGCTCCGGTACCATATCCGGCAAGCACATAGTCGCTCACCCACACCGGGATATTTTTTCCGGTAAGAGGATTAACCGCGTAGGCTCCGGTGAACACGCCTGACACGCTCTTCTCTATCATGCGCTCACGCTCGGTCTTATGCTTAACCTCGTCGAGATAGGCATTGACGGCATCACGCTGCTCCGGTGTGGTGATCATATCCACGTAGATGCTTTCAGGAGCAAGCACCATGAAAGTAACACCAAATACAGTATCGGCGCGTGTGGTGAAGATTTCAAGCTCCACATCGCTGTCGGCTATGGGGAAACGCATCTCTGCACCCTCCGAACGTCCTATCCAGTTACGCTGTGTCTCTTTCAACGAGTCGGTCCAGTCGATTTTTTCAAGACCGTCAAGAAGACGCTGGGCGTATGCCGACACACGGAGACACCACTGATACATCAATTTTTGTTCCACAGGATATCCACCGCGTATTGATACACCTTCGCTAACCTCATCATTGGCAAGCACGGTGCCGAGTTTGGGACACCAGTTCACCATGGTGTTGCCAAGATAAGCTATTCGGTAGTTCATGAGAGTGTCGCTCTTTTCCTTGTCGGAGTAAGAGTTCCACTGCTCGGCAGTAAATTCAAGTTCCTTTCCACTGGCGGCATTTATTCCCCGGCTACCCTCCTTTTCAAAATGAGCTATAAGGTCGCTTATAGGACAAGCCTTTTGGAGTTTGGTGTTGTAGTAGCTGTTGAACATCTGCATGAACGCCCACTGGGTCCACTTGTAGTATTCCGGTTCGCAAGTCTTGAATTCACGGTCCCAGTCATAGCAGAACCCTATTTTGTCAAGCTGGCTGCGGTAACGAGCCACATTCTCCATTGTGGTTTTCTCGGGATGCTGACCGGTCTGTATCGCATACTGCTCGGCGGGAAGTCCGTAAGCATCATATCCCATGGGGTGAAGCACATTGAAGCCGTTAAGACGTTTGAATCGTGAAAAGATGTCGCTTGCTATATAGCCGAGGGGATGTCCCACGTGAAGCCCCGCTCCCGAAGGATAAGGAAACATATCAAGCACATAATATTTCGGACGTGTCTTGTCTATTTCCGCCTTGTATATCTTATTCTCTTTCCAATATTGTTGCCAACGAGATTCTATCTCTCTGTGATTATATTCCATGATTTATCTTATTGATTTTTTATATGAGCGGGTTTACTTTATTTTAGCGCTTATCTCAAGCATTCTCTCGATAGGACGTCGAGCTTTTTCTGCTATATCAGCGTCAACGTGTATCTCGGGAGCTTCGTTTTTAAGACAGTCGAGAAGTTTCTGCATGGTGTTCATCTTCATATACACGCAGTCGTTGCAGGCACAGGTCGAGTCATTGGGCGGTGCCGGAATGAACACTTTTTCCGGACACTTCTTCTGCATTTCATGAAGGATGCCGCTTTCAGTAGCTACTATGAATTCCTTGCTGTCGCTCTCTATGGCATATTTAAGCAATGCGGCAGTCGATCCCACCTCATCGGCTATCAACTGTAGAGGACGCTTGCACTCGGGATGCACGAGCACTTTCGCGCCGGGATGCTGCTTCTTCAATTCCATGATTTTCTCGATGGAGAATTGTTCATGCACATGACAAGCGCCGTTCCATAGTTTCATGTTACGTCCGGTCACCGAATTGATGTAGTTTCCAAGATTACGGTCGGGTCCGAATATGATAGGGGTCTCTTCGGGGAAACTTTCCACTATCTGGCGGGCATTGCTCGATGTCACGAGAACATCAGTCAACGCTTTCACCTCAGCCGATGTATTGACATAGCTTATCACGGTGTGACCGGGATTCTCCTCAATGAACTTCCGGAATTCCTCGGCATTGCAACTGTCGGCAAGCGAACATCCGGCTTCAATGTCAGGAATGAGCACCTTCTTGCCGGGGCAAAGAATCTTGGCGGTCTCTCCCATGAAATTCACACCACACATCACGATCACCGGCTCTTCAAGCTTTGATGCTATCTGAGCGAGCGCGAGACTGTCACCTATATAATCAGCCACGTCCTGAATCTCCCCTATCTGATAGTAATGAGCCAGGATCACGGCGTTCTTTTCTTTCTTAAGCTTCAATATCTCTTCCTTCATAAAGCTATGTTATTATATATGTGTGCAAAGTTACTAAATTTTCCCTATATAATTTCCAACGCACTGCACCGACTTTCAACGACTTTCTTTTTTATTGTTTTATTTTTTAGAAGAAAAATTTTTTAAAGAAAAAATCTATAGTGGTAGTTATTGTTGTTGATAGCGAAAATAAGTTTTTCACTTTTCTCTTGCGTATTTACTTATGAAAGTACCGTAAACACTTAATCTACATTGGCTATATGATGAGGAAGAAGCGTAATTTGTTGTTGTAAAGTATAATTGACCGGGATTTTAAGATGCTTTTATGTAGTTATCAAGGCTGCGTTTATAACTCGATTGTTAATAGTTTTTCTCCTGTCAACACTCTTGATAACTGCTGAAAAGTGTGTGGAAAACAGTTTGAAATAAAGGTTCTCACTAATTTGCATACTGCCGCATAACCTGTGCATATATAAACAACCGATAATTCCAAAAAGTTTTATCAAATATTATTTTTTAGTTTTCAACCTTTATAAACACTCTTTTCAACATTTATTGACTAACTTTGGATATCGATACTGACTATTATAGACTGCATATATGAAGAGAGTCCTTATTATAGGCGCCGGTGGGTTTATTGGCGGATTTATTGCCCGTGAAAGTCTTGAACGGGAGTATGAAACGTGGGTTGCTGTCAGGGAATCCACTTCCAGAAGGTATCTGGACGACGAGAGATTGAAGTTTGTAGTGCTCGATTATGATGATGTTGACAAGTTGGTTGATAAGTTTGAAAAAGCTCTGCCTGACGGGGAGAAGTGGGACTACATAGTATATAATCTCGGTGCGACTAAGGTCACTGATTATCGCGACTTTAACCGCATTAACTACGAATATCTGAAAAATGTGACCGAGGCGTTGAGAAGTGTTGATAAACTTCCTGAGAGGTTTCTTTACATGAGCAGTCTCAGCGCTCTGGGACCCGGTGATGAAAAGAATTATACTCCTTATACATCGACCGACATACCTTCGCCCAATACCCGTTACGGTGTGTCGAAGATAAAAGCCGAGACATTGCTTGAGATGTCGCCCGACATTCCGTGGATCATATTCCGCCCCACCGGAGTGTATGGCCCTCACGAGCAGGATTACCTCATGATGATAAAGTGTATCGACAGCCATTGGGATTTCGGCGTGGGGTTCCGCAAGCAGTTATTGACATTTATCTACGTGGAGGATTTGGTAAAGGCTATATTTGATGCTTTGGAAAAAGCCCCGCTGAAGAAAAAGTATATCATAAGCGAGGATAAGGCATACACTCAGAAGCAGTTCCGGAGCATCGTGGCAAAGGAACTCGGTAAAAACTTTGTCATTCCCGTGAGGTTGCCGTTGTGGATAGTGAAGATAGCTTCGTTTGTTGCCGAGAAATATGGTGTGGCGAAACTTAAACCCTCGACTCTCAACACCGATAAATATAAAATAATGAAGCAACGCAACTGGAATGCCGATGTGAGCGATGCCAAACGTGATTTCGGATTTGCTCCGCAATACTCGCTTGAACGTGGCATCGAGGAGACTGTGAAAGCTTATAAACAATCAATCGACAAGAAATGAACAACAACAATTATCAACGTCCTCCATGGTGGTTTATCATCATAATCATAGTCATGCTGCTGCCGTTGTTTTCATGGGTGGGTGTTATAACCCGGGTGCTTGAAGATTATGACAAGTATGACACGGTGTCAATATTGTTTTTCATCATGCCGCTCTATGCTGTGCTGAGTTGCTATTATGCCTATAAAAGCTACGAAGCACGCAAGGAGCTTAGTTGGATACTCCTGTGCGTGCTTCTGTTGAGCTATGCGGGATGTTATTTCTTACTCTGATATTACGATATTCTCGCTGTCTGATTTGACATAGACGGGGCGCTCATCAGGAGTCTCGGCTATTACTTTCACGTTGCGGAATTCAATGTCGCGTGTGTGGTTGAGCCAGAATCCCTGTGCAGGCAGTATGCCCCACATTGTCGATTCGGGATAATCCTTTATTTTCTCATCTTTGGGGGCTTCAGTCGCCTTCTGTCCGCCTGCGTGGCGTATGGTGATATTATGAAGCGCGATGTCGGTCACGGGATGGTTTTCAATTCCTGTGATTGAACAACCCGATGGTCCTGCTCCGTCGATCATGATGTCATGAAGGCACACCCCGCTTATGCTGCCCACCCCTTCCACGGGATGATCTTTTGAGTAAGCACGCGCGCGGTCGGCGAGTCGTATGAATATGGGCGATTCGGTTCCGGTGATGGTTATGTCGCCTATGTTCACGTTGCGCATTGTGCCGCCGTCCACTATTTCAAGCGAGATTGCCGAGTGTCCCCTTCCGTCAGGATAGCCGAAATACTGGCTTGACTGGTCGGATGAGGGCTTGACAACGATGCCGCGTATGTTTATGTTGCGGAATCCGCCGTTGGTCTCGGTGCCGAGTTTAATGGCGTTGCAGTGGCTCGACACGATGCAGTTGGATATGGTTATATCCTCACACAATCTCGGTGAAGTGCTCTTGAGGGTGATGGCATCGTCATCGGAATCGGCGATCATGTTGGAGACAACTACATTGTGGCATCCGTCGAGGTCAAGAGCGTCATTATTGTAATTGTTTCGGTTGAATACGGTGATGCCGTCGATCTTCACACGGTCGCAGGCAAGATAGTGCTGCATCCAGCATCCTGAGTTTTTAAGGGTGATTCCTGTCACTGTCACATCGTTGCTGCGTATAAACCGGAGCAAGTGAGGGCGGGTCAATCCTTCATCGTTCCATGACAGTTTAGGAAAAGCCTTGCCTCGTCCGTCGATAGTGCCCTGTCCGGTTATTGCCACATTGCTCACATTGTCGGCATAGATGAGCTGGATGGTGGGAACACCGGTGCGCAGCGACACATAGTCCGACACTACAGGTGTGTAATCTTTGATGTCGGTGCTGCCGAAAAGTGTGGCGCCGTTTTCGAGTTGAAGTGTCACGTTGCTTTTCAGGAATATGCTGCCTATTTTGTAGTTTCCGGTTGGCACCATGACAGTGCCGCCGCCGTTTGCCGTGCAGCGGTCAATGGCGTTCTGAACAGCCTCGGTGCTTAATACGGTAGTGTCGTTCTTGGCTCCGAAGTCAACGATATTGTAATTTGCGGCATCGGCACCGATTGAGGTGCCGATGACTATTAGTGATAAAAGAGTTTTCTTCATATATTTATTTGGCAAGTAATATTTGCAATCCGAGTATGCTCAATGATCCTGTGGATGTGTTGATGATTTTTACATACACTTCCTTGTCGCTGCGCAGCTGGGCTGAGAAATCAAAGTCAATTACACCCTTTTTTCCCGACAATCCGGCTACCTCGCTGTAAGTGGCGCCGCCATCCTCGCTCTTCATTACCTTGCCGGCAAAGCTTCCTGTGCGGAGCATCTTCGCCTTGAATGTAGCGATGCTCGGGCATTTGATTATCACCTCGCCATCGTTTTTGTTAAGTTGAAGAGCGCCGGTGAGATCGGTGTATTCAGCATTTGTGAAGTCGCCTTTGTAGCTGCCGCCGTTGAACGTGATGGTGCCGTTGTCTATCAAGGCTTTTGCGGCGTCATTGTTGAAGTAGAGATAGTCGGTTTCGGTGCCGATGAATGCGTCGCCGCTCTCAACCGGAGGAGTCACAGGGGTATCTCCCGCGAGATTGCCGTCGCCGAACGGGAATTCGTCGCCTTCGCTGCTGTCACCGCCCGGATTGACAGAACCCACACCCTCATTGCCGAGGCTTGTGTCGCCTTCGTAGAATCCTACAAGCGTGGTCTCATAATTGCGGAGAGCTGTTTGAAGAGCGTCGATGACATCGTAGTTCTTATCCTGGTTATTGTTGTTGAATGTCCAGCGGAAATCGCCGTGATTCATTCGTCCGGCTCCATAGACGCCCTTGACGATGCTCGGCACATCTTCGGCTGCATCGGGAGTGTAGGCGTATATCAACGTCGGGTCGGTGTCGAAGTTGGAGTAAACTTTGCCACCCTTCTTTGCAATTACGGTTGAGGGTACCTTTTCATCGCGTGATGAGGCTTCAAATGCGTCAAATTCCACCGGATTGGATTCGGAATATGTGCGGTAGGTGTAGCTGCCGCGCATGATGTTGCCGTAGGATTTGATCACGCCGCCATCCTCGCTGGAGAAAGTGCCTTTGCCGCCACCGGCTATGTCGGAACCCTGCATTGATGACAGAAGCGGGTATTTGCAATCGCGGAAATAATTGTTTTCGGCAAACGCTTCGGAACTTGCCGCAGCACCCACTCCATACTTTGATATTCCGTCGTAATAGTTGTTGTACACGTGTACGCTCATGGTGCGTATGCGTGGATGACGCGAATCGCTGTGGTCAAACCAATTGTGGTGGTAGGTGATCCAGTTGGGACCTGTTTCGCCGGACATTCCGCACAGTGATGATTTGCCGGAATCCCAGAAGTGGCAGTTGTCAACGGTGATGTATTGTGAGTCACCTTTCACGTCGACTGAGCCGTCGCCCTTTGCCTGGTCAGAATCAGAGCCTTTCTGTCCGTAATAGATGTCGAGGTTATGTATCCAGCAGTGGCTGTTGTCAGTGTCGAGCGACACTGCGTCGTCCATGAACTGCATGATGGCGAAATTTCTCAACTCCACGCTCTCGGCGTTGCGCAGCAGGAATCCGAAGCCGTGTACGGTGGCATCGTTTCCGATACCCTCGATGGTGATGTTGAGTTGTCCCGACTTGTTGTTCTTTATCTGTAATCCTTCAGAAGAGCTTGAAAATTTGTCTATATCATCGTAATGGAGGCAACCCACTATGCGGAACACTATCGGGGTGTTGTCATATCCCTTCATGTAGCCGTCAAGTATGTCCTGAATGCCGGTATAGGTGGTTTTGTTTCCTTTGGCGCTTGTGATGACTTGGGTTGTGATGGTCTTGGCGCTTTTTGAGGTCACATAAAAGACTTTTGCCCCTGACTTGAGGGTTCCGTCATTGTTGTAAGCGCCTATTCCGTCATTATATTTGAAATGAGCGTAACCGCCACGGTTGAATGCTTTCACTTCAAGCGGCGCCGTTTCGGCTGCTGCTGCCTCCATGGGAGTGTCATTGACCACAGGCACCACTTTCATCGTGTAGCTTCCCGGTGTCAATCCAGTCATATCGGCACGTCCGTAGCTGCCGTAATTTCTTACCAATTCTTTGTCGATGCGGGTATATTCGGCGTAGCCCGGTCCTTTGACATACACGTGGTAGTTGTTGGCTCCCGACATATTTTCCCACTCCACATAGCAGGCTTCCATCCATCCCGCCGCTTCAGTCAGCGTCACGTGTCCTGCAAGATTGCGTATGAAAGATATCGAGCTGAGGGTGCCCTCATATACTTTGGGATTACCCTCTTTGAGATTCAGGGTGACTTTGCTGCCATCTACATCGATAGCGGTGACGTCGGTGGTGTTGAACGATTCCACATTGCCACCTTTGAGCGAGAGGTTTACCTTGTTCTGAGCCATCAGGCATGATGCCGACAGTGCGAGCGTCAGCATTAGTATTGTTTTCTTCATGGGTGGTTACTTTTGAAATTTGACGCAGTTTTTGCCGGCTTTCAACAGGTAGATTCCCTTATTGAGAGTGGTGATGTCGATGTTTGCCGGATCGGAAGTGATTTTTTCCGATACACGCAGTTTGCCGGTGGTGTCATAGATTTCAACGACAGTTCCTGTGGGTATGCCACCAAGCACTATGTTGCCGTCGATGATTCCGTTAAAGCTGTAGGAGATGATTTCGTCGATTCCCGACAATGCCGAGAATGTGAGCACTACGCTGTTCATGTCGTGAGCTTCTGTTTCGTTGCCGAAATGAAGCACTACGTTGTCGCCTTCAAAAGTGATTTTAGTGACGGTTTTTTCAACCTCTTTGCCATTGATGGTGAGTGTGGGTTCCGCTGCATTGACGCTTAAAGCAAGAGCCAGCATAAACACCATGGAGAGAATTAATTTTTTCATTGTCTATTTAGGTATTGGTATGGTTTATTGGTCTAATTAGTCTAATCGGTCTAATTAGTCCCATTAGGCTAATGGGTACAATAAGGTCAATGATGCACGCATCATTGACCTTGTTGAATAGAGTTATTGTATTGCGATCTTCACAGGCTTCATGTCGCTAACACGTACCACGTAGATGCCGTTGGCGAGTACGAAACCGAGGCTGCCGCCATTGTCGGCTTTTTCCATATAGACTGTGCGTCCGGTCATATCAACCACCTGAACCAATGCTCCGGCAGCAAGGTTGTTGACTGTCACAGCGTCGCCAAGCACTTCCACGTCGGGAGTGGCTGCGCCATTGTCGATGATATCCTCGATGCCTGCCTCAGCTTCTTCATCCGAGATGCGTTCGATCAGGATGTCATGGAAGTTGATACCCTTGTTGTCAAGGCTTGCACGGTCAATGATCACCTTATCACCGATTTTACCACCGTAGGTGTGGGTGAACTTGAATGTTTTCTTGGATGATGACTTGAATTTGAATGTAGTAAGGTCATCAGCAGCATTTACTGTGCCATCACCGTTCTGGTCGCCGCCGGTGCTGAGTTGAACCGACTGAGCGCTTGAATCAGAGTTTCCGCAATAAAGGGTTATTCTCCACGGTCCTTCGATTTCGTTGATGTGGATATATGATTTGGTCACTCCTTTATACTTGCCGATGAATCCGATAGCATTTCTTGATGCTCCGGCATCAGTTGATGAATAGTTTCCGTACGGTCCGAGATTGCCGAATGCTACAATACGACCACCATTTGTTCCGATAGTCATATTGTCAAATTCCTTGCTGTCGTTTTTTCCAGTAATTATATCCTTCTGGCCACCTGCATTCAGTGCACCCCACTCTGAATTGGCGTATGAAGACGGAGTGGTGAAGAAGTCGGTATAGAAGAGTGTTCCGCCGGGAATGACTTTGAACGACCATATTTCACCGGGAGTCATGCCGATATCGTTTTTAGAGTCGACACACCAGTAATAGGTAGTGTTCAATTCAAGTTCACCGGGGTTGAGCGATGTTTCGGTCACCCCTTCTGCTATCAATTGAAGATCAGCTTCTTCCAAGCCGAGATATACATCGTAGGTGATGGCACCAAAATATTCGGGAGTGCTGTTTTTCCATTGAAGCACAAGATCAAGAACTTTAGCTTCGCTTCCTAAAGCCGGAGCTACAATGGTTGATTGTTCAGGCTTGAACGGTGCGTCGACAGTCTTTGACTGAGCGACAGGACTGTAAACCGATACGATATCATTGTCACCGAAAGCTCTTACGCGGCAATAGTACACGGTTTCATTCTCAAGATTCTCAATCTTAAGGCTTGTTTCATTGGCTCCTGTGCGTCCTGCTTCGGTAAAAGTCTTATTGTCGGTTGAAATCTCTACGATAAATCCTTTTTCATTATCCGAGTTGTCTTTCCATTCGAAAGTAAGAGCGGTTTTCTCGTTGTTAACGCATTTTACTTCGGTAGGATTCTTCAGATAAGGATAGGCTGCATCGATGGTAAACACGTAGTTTTCGATATTTGCATAGCCGTTTGCCGCAATCTTAGCCGCATCAGTTTTATCGTTGGGATCGAGGCCGTTTGCTATTTCCCATTCATCGGGTATGCCGTCGCCGTCAGAGTCGAGAGGTTTGTATCCTCCGTAAAGTGTTCCGGTACCCTTGTGAGGAAGTGATTTTTCGGTAGAGATGCCTCCGGTGCTGCCAAGTGTACCAAATGATGAAAGCTCGTCGATAACATACTGGTCAACCTCATCACGCACGGGAAGAGAAGCGCCAACACTTTCTATTACTCTTTCAAGAGCTTTGTCATAAGAGAGGCGTGAGGTGATTTCAGGGAATTTCTTCGGCGCTCCCGCTGCCTCAAGCTCGGCGATAGAGTTCATTTTGGCTCCGCCGCCGGTGCCGGTGTATTCTGCTCCGTCAAGCACACCGTTGCGGTTGCTGTCGTAGTAGTTGCCGCTGCCTACAAACTTGAAATTTGCATTTCCGCCGATGAGCGGTGCTGTGCCCTTCCAAGGACCGGCTATGAAGCAGTTGTCGGTGATTTCAGCCCAAGAGTCGCCGGCGCTGTCGCCGCCCATGTTGTATGCGGCTCCGCTACCCCAGTTGTAAAGCACATTGTTGACAAACTGGTTGAGACCCTTTACTTTCGGGTTACGGGTTTTGTTTTCGATATAAAGGTTGCCAAACAGCGTCACACCATTGTCAGTCTGTATAAGACCTCCGCAAGAGTGAGGCTGAAGACCTTGACCGATGATTGAATGCTGGATAGTGATGTTCGACGGACCTGTTGCCTTGGTGTTGCTGCTGATAGAGAAACACTCGTCTTTTCCCCACAGCACTGAAAGGTGGTCAAATATCTGATCGTGGGTGCTGTCGGCGCTTCCTGCTGCATCCTTGCCGCTGGAACCGTTGACACCCATGCGTATTCTCAGGTAGCGCACTATGAGATTATGTGCGTTGGAGAATGACACTCCGTCGCCATAAATCTGGATACCCTCTCCCGGAGCTGTTTGTCCAAGGATAGTCTGATTGCTTTTAAACACGAGACGTGACTTGAGGTTGATGACACCCGACACGTCAAACACGATGATACGGTTGGATTTTGAGATGGCATCACGCAGTGAGCCTGTTCCGCTGTCATTTAAGTTTGTCACATGATAGATTTCGCCACCACGGCCTCCGGTGGTGTAACGTCCGAATCCTTCCGCTCCCGGGAAGGCAAGCAGCTCATCAGCTGCCGATACAGGCATTGCCGACAATAACGACAATCCTACAACACAGCCTGCAAGAATTTTCTTTTTCATGATAATGGTTGATACTTAGTATATTGAGTTATTTTGGCAAAATTAACAATAAAAAGAATAACAACATCGAAAAATTAGTTAAAACTTTTAGAGTCGTGAATCGTGAGTCGTGAATCGAGCCGCCCTCGCGGCGGCGATGTTGTGGTAAGCCCCGCACGAACGTAGTGAGTGTGGGGACTGGAAAAATAAAAAATGGAGAATTGAAATATCTCAACTCTCCATTTCTATTCATAGATTCTCAATTCAGAACTCACGACTCACGACTCACGACTCATAATTCTCGATTCAACGAAATGTCGCGTATAGCCGACAATATCGTCAGGCGCCGGTTGGAGCAGCTTCCTGAAATAGCAATGGTCGATATAACCGGGGTGCCGGGGCAGGTGTTGCGTATCGTTCCCGACGTTGACCGTATGGCACAGGTGGGTGTCACTATCGAAGAGTTGGAGGCGGCGCTCACGGCAAATAATGTCGAACCGGGATCCATGACCGTGCGCGACGGATATTATGAATACAATATCCATGTCACCAATCTTCTCCGCTCTGCCGCCGATGTGGAGAATATAAAACTTCGCAAAGGTGGACGCATGATGTCCCTTGGCGATTTTGCACGGGTGGAGCTTACATCGCGTGTCCCGGCAGGATATTCGCTTTACAATGGCAAGCGGGCGGTGACTCTTGCTATAATCAAGCATAGCGAGGAGAGCATGGATGCAATGAAAGAGGCTCTCCGCTCAACGGTGGAATATTTTTCATCACGCTATCCCGACATTGAATTCACCGAAACACGCAGCCAGACAGAGTTGCTCGACTTCACCATATCCAATCTTGAGCAGAACTTGATATTGGGGCTTGTTCTGGTGTTTGTGGTGTGTATCTTCTTCATGGGCGGAGTGCGGGCGTCGTTCATAATAGGGCTCAGCATAATTGTAGGCGTGATACTCACGTTTCTGTTATTTTATCTCTTCCATGTGTCAATCAATATCATCTCCATGTCAGGACTTATTCTCGCGGTAGGAATGATGATTGACAATTCGGTGATTGTCACTGAGAATATCACGCAGTACAGGCATCGTGGCGATGGGCTGATGTCGGCGTGTGTGAGCGGCACTAACGAAATGATCACTCCCATGCTTTCGTCGTCGCTCACCACTGTCGCCGTGTTTGTGCCGCTTGTGTTCATGAGCGGCATCGCCGGCGCGATTTTCTCCGATCAGGCATTCTCCATCACGGCAGGGTTGGCGGCGAGTTACATAGTGGGAATAACATTGCTCCCGGTGTTATATTATATATTTTCAAAAAAAGACGGCGGCAACGCCAAGGTCAAGCAAGAGCACGCTTCTGATGCACGGTATCTTGGCATTTATGACCGTGGCATGGATTTCTGTTTTCGGCATAAATGGATTCTGATATTAATAACGCTGCTTACTGTGCCTGCTTGTGTCGTTCTATTCATGATAATGCCTCAGGAGAGGATGCCTGAGATCGACACTACCGAAACCATAGCGCGTATTGATTGGAATGAGAATATCAACCTTGACGAGAACCGTCGCCGCTCGTCATTGCTGACTGATTCGGCTGCTACCTCACACTCCGCTTATATAGGCACACAGGATTACCTGCTCTCTTCCGATGTGGATCTTTCATCGGCTGAATCCGAGTTATATTTCTCTACTTCTGATCCGGCAGCGATAATTCCGATGCAGGAGCGTATCGCAGCACGCATCGCCAATGAATATCCGTCGGCGACAGTGCGATTCGAGCGTCCTGAAAATATATTTGAAAAAATATTCTCCAGCGATGATGCCGATATAGAAGCTCGGCTTCACACCACTGTCAAGAACTCGGAGTCGGAAATAAAAGCTGTTACGGAGCTTCATAAAAGGCAGGAGGTTGCTCATAGGGCTGGCACTATTTTCAAATCATTTAGGG
>OFFB01001170.1_pt1 | contig 17204 bp, 13 predicted proteins | sample 1521281 | NCBI WGS metagenome assembly OFFB01 (sample SAMEA3504109, study PRJEB24116) | mouse gut metagenome | biome: mouse gut; feature: mouse-associated habitat; material: faeces | place: Denmark | collected 2011
CGGATCTACAGGGTCTACCGGTTCAGTCGGGTCTACCGGTTCAGTCGGGTCTACCGGATCTACCGGTGTTTCTTCTTCAACTACAGTAATTACTGCCTTTGCCACTACCTTATGTCCTGCAGAATCTTCTACAGTGTATACCAGTTCATAAGAGCCGGCCGTTAAAACATCAACTTCTCCGGTAACAACAACTTTTTCTGTAAGGTCTCCGTCCTCTTTATCGGTAACGGATACACCCTCCATTGCGTCAAATTTGTCGCCTAATGTAATCTCTTTATTCTTCACTCCGACAAAAACAGGTTTCTGGTCTACAGCAGCATTATTTTCATAAATAACCTGTCTGCCGATTTCCGGACCATCTGCAGTAATACGCTGTGCAAGTTCGATTTTTTCGATATTATCTAATGTAGCATTCTCATTTGCGCTAGCCAGTTCGATCATAATGGATGCACCCTGACCGATTGTCTGGTTGTCGTATACAGTTGCAAGATCAACCTCAACTACATGACCTTTGTTGGTAACTGTACCACATCCATACCCGGAAGGAGAAAGGTTATCAGCTTCCATCAATGTGATATACAGTTTCGGGCTTTTGATGGTTTCATATGCCATTTCGGTAAGCTGTAATACTTCACCGGATTCGTTCTTGGTTTCATTATTCTTTAATGTGATTTGATAACCGCGTTTCATCGCGCCCCAGTTTTCACTGAACATCGTAACATCGGCGGTAACATCAACCTGTGGCGCTGCTATTTCATGCTGAGGCAGCGGTGCAGAACCAAACAGCCCCTGTTTAATTGCATTGGTCAGTTCGTCGCGCTTTGTGGAATTAGTGGCTTTATCCTGAGATGCCATCCAGCTGATGCAGCCGCCCAGACCGTTTGCTTTTACATATTCTGCCTTTAACGTAACAGATTTTACATTATCATAAGTAAAGAAAGCACCGGTACTTTCATCATACAAGTAAGGAGCCTGTGCAACATCATCCCAGTATTCCTTCATGCCGGTATATCTTCCTTTTAAGGTATTCAGCGCATTGTAGCTCCAAACACCGCCTGCACGTCCGCCTTCACCCACTTTCATGGGCGCTTCGTTGACTGCACCGTAGGTAGGTGTCTGGTCAGCATCCTTATTGGCTTTTGCGGCTTCTCCAAACAGACCAGGCATTCCGGGTACGGTACCTTTATCTACCTGCGCCCATCCGCGGGTATAAAATGCGCAGCCTATAACGATCTTCTCTGCAGGCGCCCCCTGACTAAGCATGTATTTTACAGTCTGGTCTACAGAGAGGCCTGACTCATAATAAGGGTCTGCCGGATTGCCATACAGCGGTGTCTGGTGTCCGCTGACAGGATCCCATGCACCACGCATGTCATAAGTCATCATGTTGCCGAAATCGATGATTTTGAATAAACGCTTAATATCAACACCGTCTTCCAGTTTAGAGGAAGGCGCAGGCAATGCACAGCTTAACTCGTAAGTCCTCCCTAGCTCTGCGCCCTGCTTGTCCAGTGCGTTACGCAAATCCTGCATCAGCTTGATATAGTTCGCTTTGTCTTCTGCAGATGCATAGATTGTACCCTCATCGTTGGTGTTATCAACATTGTCGGGTTCACGGTACTGATTCTCACCGGGATATTCCCAGTCAATATCTACGAAATCCATATTATTGTATTTGATGAATTTCATGACATTGGACACGAAGTTCGCACGTGCTGCATCGTTTGCGGACATGCGGGAGAATTCGTTGGATTTGGACCATCCGCCGATGGAAATACCAATCTTCAAATTGGGATTTTCTGCGCGGAGAACCTGAAACGCGTTCAAAAGACCTGCGTTTGCAGCGCCCCAAGTAACGTTCATACCTACAGGTGCGCCTGTTGCGGCGTCCTTGTCGGTAAATTTCAGATTGCCGTCCTTGTCAAAATACAGGAAAGCAAAGTTCAAATGTGTAATCTGGTCTGCCGGAATATCCTTCGGATAGAAGTTTCCCTGCCCACCCCAGATGGACCAGTCGCCATAATACATTACATTTCTGTAGACCGGCGCACCTTCTTTTGCCTGTGCCGTGAGGGTAACGCCGCTGAACAGCGTAAACACCATAGCCAGTGCAGTCAATAGACTAAAAATTCTGTTATGTAACTTTTTCAAAGTGCTATACCTCCTTTTTTTATTTGTTGTCACATAAGCTGTTTTTGTTTCATTATGACGAAGTACGGTCACTTATTCCGAATATTTTCGTCATTCTGCCACACAAATAAAGTATATCAATCCTTTTTGCACGCTACAAGGTGATAATCTTGTCATTTATTTGTTTTTATTGTGCAAATTTGAGTGTTCTGATCCGATGGTGCATATTTTTTGAAATTCAGAGTACCCTTCTTCGGAAGAGTGGTCATACTTCCATTCATTTATTGGGCGGCTGTCTGTTGCACAAATGTTGTCATACCCACAGTATCGCAATGCTCGCCTGTTATATCAGCACCCATCTTGTCTGTAAAGATACGGTAATATTTAGCACGCCTTGCAACAGCTCCCGTACCGTTTTCTGATTGACCTGCTTCGTTATTGATGATAATGATGGTTAATCCGAAATTACCATTGTACTGTGCATTTGCTCCGCCTTTCTTTGGCTCCCATATTCCTGTAATTACCTGATGGCACGAAGGCTTAGGCGGCTGTGGAGTCATCCAGAACCAGATACCTGTCATAAATCCAAGAACGCCATCCTGCTCCAGCTTGTCAGGATCATTTAAAAGAATAGAGCTGTCTCCAAACAATACATCAGAACATAAACCATAATTATAATTATAAGAAAGCTGTATAGGCCCGCGTCCATGATAACTCTTTCCTTCTACAGGAAGATAAGCGGTATCGCTTCCCTGTACATAACCGATCGCATCGGAGCCGATAAAACCGACTTCTTCATTGAAGTAAAGACCGGAAAGACTCTCATCTACAATTCCGTCAATGGTTCCGCCGCCTGTTTCATGAGAGATATTTGCCAGAAAACCTGCAAGCTCACGTTTCCGTGTATTCAAATCACCGTCTGCCAGAAAAGAACCATAGTCACATACGGAAGTACAAAGCTTTGTGGCGTCCAGCCAATCCTCGCCAAAGCTTGGATCACTGTAAACCAGCTTCTGTTCCTTGGTTGTCTTGTTCAGGCGAATCAGACGATAACACCATTCGGAACCTTCATACCACTGTACTTTGATAATGGTATTTGACAAAGTATGCAATGCTTCCTGCAGATTTTCATAGGAAAAATAGTCGGGCATAGCGTCTGCATTCGGATAATACTGCTTTGTTGCCGGACAATTCTTCCAGTTTTCCGATCCGAAACGATATGGGAACAACTCTTCATAAGAAGATTTCGGAATCAGCTCTTCCAGTCTGCCAAGCGCTGCCTCCGGTGAATAAGCTTCGTTGATCCCGCCGTATAACTCGTCAATTTCCCCATCAGTCAGGACTTTGTTAAATATGTTGCTATCTGCATTTTCATTTTTCTGATAATTTTTTTCATCTTCTGGTACCGTCCACTCAGCATCTCCTACCAAAACCCACGGATCTCCTGAATCAGGTTTTACTCCTGCGTTGGAATACCATTTGTTGGAATAAATCTTTCCTTTGTAATATACCATTGTATCCTTTGTGGGATAATTCTTATAATCCAGCCAGAATGGGTGAGGTGGTGCAGTCTTATCCGGATCTGTAATGGGGGGTGTTACGGTCTCTGCCTCTTTTACGATAACTTTGCATGTTGCACTGGCAGTCAGCCCTTTGCTGTCCTCCACGGAATATATCAGTTCATATGTACCTGCTTTTTCCATATCGACACTGCCTGATATAACAATAGACTTTGTCAGATCCCCGTCTTCTTTGTCTGTTGCAGCGATTCCGTTTAATGCATCAAATGCATCCCCGACTGTAACGGTAATGGATGCCTGTACTCCTGTCAGTACCGGTGCTTCGTTTTCTTCCGTTTCTGCCTGCTTGTCCGTTTCTGCCGGCTTGTCTGATTCTGTTGGCTTGTCCGTTTCTGTCGACTTGTCCGTTTCTGCCGGATCCGTAGCTTCTATCGCTCCGATTTCTTTCCATGCCGCGGACTGACTCGGAATTTCGCCTTGTACCCACCATAGCGCCTCATAAACGGTATTGTTGTAAACCGCCTGTTTTCCGCCAGTATAAACTGTCGCGGAGTCCCACTGGGGAATGTCCGCTTCATTTGGTGTATTTCCTGTATCTCTGTCACCTGTATTGTCGGCATTCTCATTACTTATCTTTTTCCATGCGCCCCATGCATCGGAACCGGGTTTCTCATTCTGTGTCCACCATTGCGCTTCATAAATGCTGCCATCGTAGCATACCTGATTCCCCGCGGTGTAGACACTGTCGGCTGTCCACTCAGGTGCTGCCAGTGCCGAGCTGCTGATCATCATACTGGCCCCAAGGACACAAGCCATTGTTTTTGTGCAAAATTTCTTCATCTGAATTTGCTCCCTTCATTTTATTATTGTGCTGTAATGTATACCTGGCATACTTTACAATTTTATGGCATTTTTTTTCTGCCTTTTACAATAGTAGCACAATTTTTGACAATTGTACGTGTCTTTATTTGTGCTTTTTTGATACATTTTGTTCATTATGCACCATTGTTTAATGCATTTTGTTGTGTTTTGCAATAATTACACTACCTTACACTTTTATGTTAAATTGCACTTATTTGTTGGGGGAAATGCCATATGACAAGAAAAGAACAAAAGGAAGTCGAAAAAATGCAGATTCTTCGGGCTGCGTTGGATTTATTTGTGGAATGGGGATGCTATAGAACGAAATGCCTGTATTATGAAAGCCAATCTGGACAGGCTTCAAGAAAATGGGATTTATAAAATAATTGATAAGGAACTGTCAAGCAGTATTAAAAGTTATTTTTGGCAGTTCCTAAGCAAATTAACAAGCTCAAAATCAATGAGCAAAAGCGCTTTGATTTTGAGCTTACAACAGATCCAAATGACTATTTCAGGAGCGAATTTACCTATGCGCCTTTCATTTGGCACAAATCTTCCAAAAAGTAATAGGGTTTACTTCAATAATCGTATATCTCGATTGCTGTATAAGGATGGCTATAATGGTATCCTAACTTTTCTGCGAGCGCGACAGAGCCTTTATTATGTGCGTCCCAGCTTGGATATAAATTCCGCTTTAAGCATTCTAATATCAGTTTTGCCCCACATACATAGGCGAATCCTCTGCGCCTGTATTCTTGTCTGGTGTCAATTTCTATTTCTATGCCTTCTTTGTATCGGGAATAAGAAGAAGCACCTGATAGAATGATATTTTCTTTGCAAATGACGGCGCCTATTCCTAATTTACTGTAATTTTCATAATTTGGAAACTGTGATACCAAATCAGCGCTCCACGTTTCCGCTTTGCACATTTGATAAAGCCGTTCATCAATCATGGATAGGGTGTATTGTTCCGGAAGAGAAGCGACTGCTTTTTCCAACATTTCTTTATCAAAAATGTGAGGTTCTTTCTTGATTGCGTATCGAGAAATGACAGTCGCTCTTTTTCCATAAAAATTTAGGATTGCATTTTTCCAAAACTCGTTTTGCGGTACCATAATCATAAAGCTTTGCGTACACCAGTCCGGCTTATAGGATACGAGTTCTATATTTGGTTTTCCGGCAAAAAAGGTAAAGTCTCCGATAATAGCCATTGCTGCTGTCGGGGCGCTCAAATTATCTGCATAGATTTTTCCCATTATTCCCTGCAGGCAAGACCAGATAAGCGTTTCTTCCCATTTGTCAAATAGTGATGATACATTGTCCATGTCTGTAATTTCGTATACCATTTTCTGCTCCTAAGGGTCAAATAATAGAGGTTATAGCTGGAATTTTGCGGTTGCATCATTCAGTCTGCCCACAATTCCGTTGGCATTCTGAAGGGACGTGCTGACGGAATCCGAAATATCCACAACTTCCAGCACGCGGTTTGCGATGCTTGCCGTTCCCTGTGCACTTTCCTGCGCTGCCTGCGCAATGCCGTTCAGGGAGTCGGTGATGTTGTTGATGGATGCGAGAAGCTCCTCGGAAATCGCGCTGAAGTCGGTTACGAGGGAATCAATTTCCCCGGCGTCCTCATTGTAATCGTTTGCAATTGTTTCAAACATGCCGATGCTTTCCATGACTTGCGTGTCGATAAAGGAGAGCAGCTATTCCGCGTCCGTCGCCAGTGTGCCGACGGAATTGTTGACCTGCTCGGTCACCTTCTTGATGTTTTCTGTGCTGCTCTGTGACTGTTCAGCGAGCTTGCGGATTTCGTCGGCGACAACCGCAAACCCTTTTCCGGCTTCTCCGGCTCTGGCGGCCTCAATGCTGGCATTTAGCGACAGGAGATTGGTCTGCGAGGTAATTTCCATAATGGATTCGGCGAGTGTTGAAATCTCCGATACGACTTTGACCTTTGCCAAGGCATCCAGCAGACTGCCCTCGATTGCCTTTTTCTGCTGCACAAGGCTGTTTTTACTCTCGGATGCCGAACTCTTTGCACCGACAGCCTTCTTGTGGATGACCTCGGCGCGTCCGGCGCCTTCCTGCGCGCGCTCTGCGATATTTCTTGCCGCGGACTCGATTTCTTTCGTCATCTCGCTGATGTTTCCGGCGGTGGCGGCAGTTTCGTCCATGGATGCCGAGAGCTGTGTCGTTGTGGAGGAGACATCCTCCACCTTGGTATTCAGGTGTACCATGTTTTCTGAAATACCGTTGACGCTCTCCGTGGTCAGCGTGGTTTCATCTTTGACATTATGTATCAGCCCGCCGATGTTGACACGCATCTTTTCCAGAATATTTGAAAGTCTGCCGAAATCGTCCCGGCGTTTTAAGGTTCTCTCGTCTATTTTGACTGAGAAATTACCGACGGACATACTGCCAAGGATTTCGCCGACCTGATGCAGCGGCTTGGTGATGTTGAGAATGGTTATCACAAGGCATAAAATGATAATGAATGCAAACACAATGCACACGGTGATAAACGTTCCTATTTTCTGATTCGTAAATGCGAGGGCTGTCTCCGTGGATGTAGCAATTTGTGCGTCGATATTGTCAACATAATTTCCGGTGCCGACAACCCAGTCGAACGGCTCGAAATATTCGGTGTACGCACGTTTGGGCATTGGCTCCGCCGCACCTTCTTTCGGGTACTGGTAGTCACAGAAATAACTTCCTTGTGCAACGGCGCCTTCAATGAAATCTTTTACCATTTTAAAGCCAGTCACGTCTTCCGTTCCCAGACGGTTCGTACCCTCGATGTCGTTTCCCAGCAGAACGACATTGGTTCCGTCGGACTGGTCTACCCAGAAGTAACCTTCCGTGCCATAGCGCAGCGCCCGAATCTTGTCCGCCGCTTGTTTCATACCCTCCTCTTTGGTGTAGGTGCCCGCATCAATTTCTGCCTGATAGGTCTTAAGCAGTGATATGACCTGGGAAACCTGCTGTCTGATACTGTCATCATAATCCTTTCGGATATTGTCTTCCTCCTCTTGCAAAATACGCTTGTTAATAGCCTGCATACTGCTTACAGAGAACTGGATGCTAAACAACATAAAGACAACGACCATGATGCCAATAATTGTCATTTTTAGTCTTACGCTCAGATTTTTCATAGAACATCTCTCCCTTCCCGACAATGATGTCAAAAATAATTTACTTTTGCATTCCCTCTTAAACGTTATTATAGCACCATAGGAAAGCATGGTAAAGAAAAATGTATAATTTGTACAAAAACAGACCGAAATAATATAGAAATTGTGCACAAGTGACAATAAAAGGGGAACGATTTTATATAGAAAACGAAAACGTTTTCGAGACCCAAAGGCAAAACTGCTTGCAGTTCATTCCTATATCTATTATGATAAAATTACAAGAAAAATTGAAACAGAAAGGCAGTGAAAATATGGATAAGAGAAGTACAAACAACGAAAAATGGTGGAAGCGCGCGGTAATTTACCAGATTTATCCCCGCAGTTTTGCGGACAGCAATGGGGATGGTATTGGTGATTTGCAGGGAATCATCTCAAAGCTGGATTATTTGGAGGAACTGGGCATTGACGCGGTCTGGCTCTCTCCGGTGTGCAAATCGCCGCAGGATGACAACGGATATGATATTTCTGACTATCAGGATATCGATCCGATGTTTGGCTCGCTGGCGGACATGGAACAACTGATTCAGGAGGCAAAAAAGCATCATATCCGCATTATTTTGGACTTGGTGCTCAATCATTCGTCGGACGAGCATTTCTGGTTTCAGGAGGCGAAAAAGGATAGGGACAATCCATATCATGACTATTATGTCTGGCGCGACGGCAAGGAAGGAGAACTTCCAAATGGGATGCGTGCAGTGTTTGGCGGCGCGGCGTGGGAGTGGGTTCCCGAAGTGCAGCAGTACTATTTCCACCAGTTTTCCGTAAAGCAGCCGGATTTGAACTGGGAGAACCCGAAGCTGCGCAGGGAAATTTATGACATGATTAACTGGTGGGTCGGAAAAGGCGTGGGCGGTTTCCGGCTGGACGTGATAGACCAGATTGCAAAGGAGCCGGACAGGCAGATTACGAATAATGGGCCAAGGCTGCATGAGTATCTGCGTGAGCTGAGCAGGGAGACGTTCCAGAAAGCCGATTTGGTCACGGTCGGCGAGGCGTGGGGCGCAACGACCGAGCTTGCGAAATTATACAGCAATCCTGACAACAGTGAGCTGTCCATGGTATTCCAGTTTGAACACATTTGTTTAGACCAGATAGCGGGAAAAGAAAAATGGGATTTGGCGCCGCTGCCGTTTTTGAAGCTGAAAGAAGTGTTCGCGCGCTGGCAGACACAGCTTTGTGGAAAGGGCTGGAACAGTCTGTTTTGGAATAACCATGATCTGCCGCGCATTGTCTCCCGCTGGGGCAATGACAAGGAGTACCGTGCCGAGTCGGCAAAAATGCTGGCAATCCTGCTTCATGGACTGCAGGGAACACCGTATATTTATCAGGGTGAGGAGCTTGGAATGACCAATGTGCAGTATGAGATGGAGGATTACAAGGACATTGAGACGCTGAATTTGTATCGGGAACGCGTGGAAAAGGGGTATGAAAAGAGTGATATCATGCGCTCCATCCATGCGAAGAGCCGCGACAATGCGCGGACGCCGATGCAGTGGAATGACAGCAAAAATGCAGGCTTTTCAGACGGCGAACCATGGCTGAAGGTCAATCCGAATTACATGGAAATCAATGCGGCGAAACAGACGGCGGATGCGGACTCCGTTTTTCACTGCTATAAAAAACTGATTCAGCTGCGCAAGGAATACGCTGTGTTTACAGACGGCGTTTTTGAACTGCTGTTGGCGGAGGATGAGAACCTGTTTGCCTACACGCGGACAAACGCGTCCCAGCAGCTTTTGGTAGTCTGTAATTTTTACGGCAAAACGGTGCCATGCGGGCTGAAACAGCCTGACGCGTCGATGCGCCTGCTGATAAGCAATTATAAGGACGCAGACCAAATGATGAATCTGCGCCCTTATGAAGCAAGAATGTATATCAAAGAATAGTAAGAATAACCTTATTTTTTCCGCAGACGGAATCTATGTACAGAATCCCTGAGTTCCTCGGCACTGTGCCGCAGCTCCTGTGCTGAGGATGCGGTATCTTCCGCGGTTGAGGCATTGTTCTGGACAACATCGGAAATTTGGTTCATGCCGACAGTCACCTGCTCAAGCGATTCTGCCTGCTGCATTGCTGAGGATGCAATCCGCTCAATCATTGCCGCTGACTGTTCACCGCTGGAGATTACTTCCATCAGTGCATTCATGGTTTCAACGGACAGTGAGGCACCATTCTGCACCTGTTTGATGGATTTTTCAATCAGCAGTGAGATGTCTTTTGCGGACTCCGTGCTTTTGTTCGCAAGACTTTGCACTTCACCGGCTACAACTGCAAATCCTTTTCCTGCCTCGCCTGCGCGCGCCGCTTCTACGGATGCGTTCAGTGCGAGGATATTTGTCTGTAAAGAAATATCCTCAATTGCCTTTGTAATCCCCCCGATTTGACGCGAGGAATTGGATATCTCCTCAATTGCCGCGCGCAGTGCTTCCATTTTTTCATTGCACACGGACAAGTGCTTCATGGATTCTTCGGATGCCTTGTTGGCATTTTCCGCATCTGAGGAAGTACTGTTCACCTGTTTTGAAATTTCCATGATGCTTGCGGACAGCTCCTCGACAGCGGCAGCTTGTTCCGTTGCGCCGTCTGAAAGGCTATGTGCACTGGACGACATCTTGCCGGATTCCTCCGATACCTGTGCGGAGGTTCTGTGAATCTGGTAGAGCGCATTGTTGAAGGAGTCCAATATCTGCGCCATTGCGCGCTGAATGGGCTGGAATTCGCCGCGGTAGTCATTGCCGATGGACAGATCCATGTTGCCCTGCGCCATCTGCGTCAGCGTTGTGTTGATGTCGCTGATATATTTTTTCAGTTCATGTTTTGTCTCATGGATAGAGTCCACAAGCATTCCGATTTCTGAAGTGTCGGGCGTCAGGTCAAAGCTTGCGGAAAGATTTCCATGGGAAATTTCCAGCATTTGCTTTTTCACCGACATAATGGGGCGCAGTACCTTGAAACGGACAAGGATCATATTGCAAAGCTGCATGATGCCGACAATAGACAATGCAACAATCATCTGCACACGGATGCTGTTCGTCTGTGTGATCAGGTTTTCGACCTGTTCTGCGGTACGCTTATCCAAATCAGATAAAAACTGTTCTTTTAAGGTGTTGATTTTTTCGATGGACTCGTTGTACTCGGGGCCATATACATAATCAAGCGCCACTGTTTTCTTTCCGCTCTGCACATTTTTCATCGCTTCGTCCTCGAGCGGTACAAGCTGGTTGGAAAGGGCATACATGTCGTCAATCATTTTCTGCTCTAAGGATGTTATGCCGATTTCCTGCATTGCCGCAACACCCTTGTCGCGGTTTTTCAGGTTGTCTACCTCATTCCAGTAATTGTCATAATGTTCCTGAGATCCGGTTGCCGCAAATGCCCGGACTTCATTCGTCAGATAAGCGGAACCGTTCATGAAACGGTTTGCATTGTAAGTCAGGTTGAAACGCTCCTCATACGCCTTGTTAAGCTGCGTGTTGACATTCCTGTACGAAGACAGGGATAATACCAGATATACCAGTGATAAAATGGAAATTCCGTTTAGAATTGCGGTGAGTAAGGATTGACTGATTGCTTTTTTCATATTTTAATCTCCCTTCAAATACCCTCCCGCAGTCTGAAGGAGGATATACTTTTGTGCCGTCTCTTATAGTGTACAAAAAATATAGGAAAATTTCAATATCACTTGCGAAAAGAGTGGAGGAAAGTATAAAAACGGTGAAAAATATACGTTCGGTGAAATGTAAAAACTCGCACTTGTTTTCCGTTTTTGCGAATGATAAACTATTGTTAAGGTTGTTGCATGTCTTATCGTTCTGATAGCGTTTGCCGGTCACGGTAAATTGAAAATGACTGTCAAGTCCGGTACAAATCTTGTGTGCCGAAGGCTGTAGGCTGGAACCGTAGAGAAAGGAATCAATTCTTTATGGTTCTATCGTTTGCAGACCGTTTGTTCCGATGCGGTTCATATACGACTGTTTGGTCATGAACTTGTTTAATCGGACAGGTGCAAACAGTAATTTTGGATATAATAAAGACGTGGGTGTATGGTGAAAAGCAGAAAGAATCACAATTAAGCATGGAGGTGTGCTGTGGGAAAAAAATATGAGTATGACACGGTAATATATGAAATTCCGGAAAAGGGAGGAGCCTATGTGATTTTTCCATGGAATATCCGCGAGGAGTTCGGCAAGGGGCGTGTCAAGGTGCATGCGGTTTTTGACGGTATTGCGTATGACGGGAGCATTGTCAACATGGGCGTGAAAGACGACAAGGGAAATGTCTGCTACATTATAGGTATGCTCAAGGACATCCGCAGGCAGCTGGGAAAAGGTGCCGGGGACAGTGTTCATATGGTGGTGGAGGAACGGTGAGATGAAAGATTCCGCCGTTTTTTTGATGGGAAAATCACATCATTGGTATTTGGCGCTCTGCCCGCTTGGAATCGCTGTGTTCTGGCTGGTCTGTTTTTTGATATGGCAGTTTGGCGTAAAACATTATCAGTCGTGTGGCTCGTGAAGCGTTGAGAAATGGGGATGCTGCATTTTATCATGCGGTGGTCTGCGCAGAAAAATTACTTGACTTACAATTCTTACAAGTGTAATATTAGTAAAAAGATTTTATTCAGAGAGGAAATAAGTATATGCGCCCATTTCAAAAGCCAAACAAATTTTTGCTGTCCGCAGCCATGCTTTGCGTTTGTTTTTCAATGATTTCTTGTGCGGTGAAACAACAGGAAAAAGAGGATATTATATTAAGAAATAACAGTGCGCAGACGGAATTGGTTCTCGACAATGAGACGGAACAGATTACGGCAGTCATCTGTGACTATATAAATGAAGCGTCATGTCAGACAACGATGGATGAACTGGAAATGTTGCAAAATCTTGTGCACAGACTTGGCGAATACGGGTATGCGGCGATTGACGGTGAGAACCAGATTGACATGACAAACGCAGCGCAGGTAATCGGCTTTTGTGAGGCAGTAGATGCAAAGAAGACGGCAGAGCTTACAATTCTGCAAATATTTGGCAGCAGAGAAATGCAAACCGCGGCTGCGGATATAAACTCCGGCGCGGAGCAGGAAAACGGAATACAGGGATTTCAAAAATATGATTTTCACACGAAAGACGGTGCGGTTGATGTCGACAGGAGTTTTTACCAGTACAATACAGACAAAAAATTTTCAGTCAGGGACACTGTGAAGTACCGTGCGGACTTGTGGCAGTATACGCAGGAGGGGTATCTTTTGTATGCGGGCAGTTACTTTTCGGAAGATTACTATATCGTTTCGCTGGCAGAGGCACCCGAACATGCCGCTGTCAGAGTGGCTCCGCTGGACAGAACATGCCGCGAACTGAACCGCAGATATGTACTGCCTGTGGGCTATGCATGCAATAACCTGTTCCTTTCCGACTGGGACGAGACGGATTTTGGAAGTCTGGATATGTATGATTTGTTTGATCGTTTTTACCCTATGGTTTGTCATCAGCCGGTACCCTATGTATTGAATGAAAATCCAAATAAGGGGGTAGTTTACGGGATTCCCGAAAAGGAATTTGAGACAGTGGTACAATCCTTCCTAAATATCAGCAGTTCGACACTGCAATCGCAAACATCGTATATTCCGGCAGACAAAACGTATTCGTACAGACCCAGAGGGCTGTATGAAATTGAGTGTACCAGCCAGCCATATCCCGAGGTTGTCGGATACACGGAAAATGCGGACGGAACCGTCACCCTGACCGTGAATGCCGTATTTCCATATGAGAACACGGCAAAAGCATTTTCCCATGAAGTCACAATCCGTTTGGCGGAGGATGGTGCGTTTCAGTATGTGTCAAATAGAATTGTGGGAGAAGTGTATGACGCGTGGTGGCGCACGGAACGCCTGACAAGCGGGGAGTGGGAGGAAATTTACGGGGAACAAACGCCAAAGACCCGCATGGGACAAGAGGAACCGGATGGAGACGAAGCGCTGTGGTATCTTCCGCACGCGGACGAGTGCCTGCTTAACGAATCGGAGAAAAAGGAATTGGAGGACATCATTTTGACGGCAGCCGAATCTGTCCGTCAGCAATACGAAAATATGGAAATTGTGCAAGGCACATCGTATGCGTCCGGTGTTAAGAATTTCAGCAAAGAGACGTGCCGTGAAGTTGTGCGGCTTTTGGGAAATGCGGGCTATGTCAGCGTGGCAGACGATGTCAACATGGAAAATTATGAGGAGGTGGAAACCTTTTATCAGGCATATACAAAAGCGCATGATGCCGAAGTAACAATATTTCAAGTGCACAGTGACGGACTGCTCGGCGTCGTCACGTTCCTTTGCCGGAAAGGCAGCCTGCAGGCTTACTATGTTGGGGTAGACTGGAAGGAGGGCGGTACACCGTACATAAAAAATACACTGGTGAGCAATGTGTCGGAGATGAAGATGACACCAAAAGGGTATTTGATTTATACGTATGAAGAGACAGTCGTGCATGCGGACGCAAACGAGTATCTGCGCGTAAAGCCATTGTCAGAGGAATGCAGGGAACTGACGAAAAAGTATGTGTACGGCATCAGCTTTGCCAACTATGATGCGTTTGTGACAAGCTGGGACAGCAGTACTGCGGAGGAAATTTTGGAGCCGTGTCTGTTTGAGGATATCTACCGCATGTATACCGGAGAAAATATCAAGTTGGAAAATGACCGGATTCCGGCGGAAGAATACGAGCATATTATGATGATTTATTTTCCTGTCACAAAGCAGCAGCTGCGCAGAAAGTGCGGTTATGATGCTGCAAGTGACAGTTATCCGTATGAGCGGATTTTCGCATCCCCATACGCTCCTTTTGGCGAAGTCGTCGGTTACACACAAAATGCAGACGGAACCATCACGCTCACTGTGGACGGCGTCCGGACTGATTTTGGCGAGGACTGTGTTTTTACGGATAGGATAGTGGTGCAGCCGTTTGCGGACGGTACGTTTCGGTATCTCTCCAATGAATACTCGGATAACGGAGTGCAGGACTTGCCGCAATAAGTTCCTGACGCCAAATCAAACGCGCTAAGGAGTCCACCCTGTTTTATCAGCATCTGTTATTGCGCGTATAACCTTGCAGGGGACACCTGCAGCAATGACATTTGCCGGAATGTCTTTTGTGACAACACTGCCAGAGCCGATAATGGTATTGTCGCCGATGGTCACGCCCTGATTGATATGGACGCCTGCGCCAACCCACACATTGTTTCCGATTTTGACAGGCTTTGCGTAGCAGGCGCCGTGGATGCGTTCCCATGCATCTGTCGCATGATTGGATGTGTAAATACCGACTCTGGGGCCAAACAGAACGTGGTCACCGATATCAATGCACCCGCCGTCTAGCAGGACGCAGTCAAAATTGGCATAAAAATGACTTCCTATAGTAATGTTGTATCCGAATTCACAGCGGAATGTCGGCTCAAAGTGCACATTTTCCCCGATGGACTTGAGCAGTTTTCTTAAAATGGCTTCTCTTTCCGCCGCGGGCTTTCCAAAGCTTGCATTGTATTCATTTGTCAGAAATACAGTATTTTCCCGCGCCTTCACAAGCTCGGGCGTCAGGTCGTTATACAGTGCTCCGCTCAATATAAAGCTGCGTTGTTCTTCAATCGTCATTTTGTAATCCTCCTTTAGAGCGTGTTTATTTTCAAACATTTTAACACGGCCGATGCAAAATGGGAACGGAATTTCGCATGACTTGATAAAACGGGAGGTGTCCTGTTACGGAGACTGGCAGCGCCTGTGGACTCGAGTTTATTGTATTAGAGCGCAGAATGCTTCAATTTCTTGCTTTCTGCTTTTTACGGCTTCTTTGTATTCAATAGAACAAAGACCCATGTTTCCGCTGGGAATGATTTCCATATGTCCGTAGAAATGCTCGATGCTCTCAATAATCCTGCTGCATTCCCGCATGTTAGGACCGGTTCGCAGCGCGATGGAGTAGCCTTTTTTGCCGGAGCCGATTTTGGCGTGTGGCTCGTGGGTATTGCACCATGGCGTACAGCGGTCGATAAATGCCTTGAACTGACCGGGAACATCTGCCCAGTAGGATGGGGAGACACAGACGATACAGTCTGCCCATTCAAATGCTGCGATGATTTTTGGCACATCATCCTCTAGAACACATGCTGCTGTTTGGTGGCAACTTCGGCATCCCTTACAGAAATGAATGTCATAGTCGTCGATGCAGATACTCTGTATCGTGTGCCTGCCCTCCAGAAAGGAGTGTACAGATTTAATGATTTCCGCAGTTGCCCCGTTTCGCACAGGACTGCAGTTCACCAATAGTATGTTCATTTTCCGAATGACCTCCCTGATTTGTGCGAATTTTAATAAATTTTTTCTAAGTTATCACAATCCAATTGCAGTGTCAATGCTTTTTCGACAGAGTAGTCAAAAATTTTAAAAAAAATAAAAAAAGTACTTGCATTTATTCGAAACTTGGTATATACTAAATAACGTGCTACGGAGAGTGGCACAGATATGATGAATATAGCGCTATCGCCAAACGGTAAGGCAACGGACTCTGACTCCGTCATTTCAAGGTTCGAATCCTTGTAGCGCTGCTTTGAAACCTTAGCAGGAACAGTGCTAAGGTTTTTTGTATGTTTTGAAAACCTAATATGGCAACGAATCTGGAATACAGGATGGCAACGATATTTGACAATGCGGGATTGAAAGATTTATCAGGTTGTATTGGTTTTGGGTTCTGATAAAGGATAAATTCTTTCTTGTGGAATGAGTGTTTTAAGTGTATAATTTTATTATAAATATTCATCTGACAGAAGGGAGAGCAGTATGGAGAGTGCAAAGATAGAAATCAGTGTTCCAAAAGAGATGATAATATATGTGAACAGCAAGGATAAAAAGGAAGAGTTGAAGCGGAATGCATTAATCCTATATCCTTATATAAAGGATCTGACAATTTCACATGGCAGAGCTGCTGAAATTCTTGGTATCAGGAAGCTTGACTTAATTACATTGTACGATGAAATAGGACTTCCCTATCTGAATATGGACATTTCAGAGGTTGAGGAGGATGTCAAAACATATCAAGCAATACAAAGGAGAATCAGATGATAGTAGTTTCGGATGCAACCCCTGTTATATCACTGTTAAAAATCAATCAGCTTAATTTGCTTCATGGTTTATTTCAGGAGGTGTTAATACCACAAGCTGTATATGATGAGTTGACATTAAATCCTGCATTTGAAAAAGAAGCTATACAGATAAAGGAATGTAGTTTTATTACTAAAGTTGAGGTTGGACAGGAATCATCTGTTAATTTAATCCAACGGGTCACAGGATTAGACAGGGGAGAAAGTGAAGCGATTATTTATACAGATAACAAAGGTGCAGATCTGATTTTAATGGATGAGATAAAAGGAAGAAAAGTTGCAGTACAGATGGGGCTTAAGGTTATGGGAACTCTCGGTATTCTTTTAGAGGCATATGAGCAGGGGCTTTTATCTAGAG
>OFFB01001178.1_pt1 | contig 17100 bp, 8 predicted proteins | sample 1521281 | NCBI WGS metagenome assembly OFFB01 (sample SAMEA3504109, study PRJEB24116) | mouse gut metagenome | biome: mouse gut; feature: mouse-associated habitat; material: faeces | place: Denmark | collected 2011
TCCACCTCCGGAGAATGGACTCCAGCTTTCACATTTGTTTTTAAACAACCTCTTATATAACGCTTGGCATTGCCGGATATTTTGTCAGCTACCTCGCGAAAATGAGGTAAAAAAGTTGAAACGCCGGTTGAATTACTTAATTTATTGAAAAAACTTCTGCAATGAAGCCATAATTTCGGGGATTATACTTAAATTTGTAAACATTCTAGTTTTACCGAAACATCCATCAATCAAATTCTAATATCAGATTTCTATGAAACTAAAGAAGTTTTTTGCTATGGCTTTTGCCGCGTCGCTTATGCTCGGCGGCAACATGGCCTCGGCGCAGTCTCTTTCACCATCGACGAAATGGCATTGGGACAAGGGCACAATTGTCATAGACAGCCCTGAACGTCCTGCCGGACAGGAAACCGCTCTCGGTCTGACTGTACCCAAAATGAAAGCCGTGCGCGTGGCTTTCGTGGGTCTTGGCATGCGCGGTCCCGGTGCCGTTGAACGTTTCAGCCACATTCCCGGAGTGGAAGTGGTCGCTTTGTGTGATTATGAACCTGAACGTGCTGAAAGATGCCAGCAGATTCTCCGCAAGGCCGGACTGAAGCCTGCCGATGTTTATTCCGGACCTGACGGTTACAAGGAAGTCTGCGCGCGTCCCGACGTGGACCTCGTTTATGTCGCTACTGACTGGGACCATCATTTCCCCGTGGCTAAAACAGCCCTTGAAAGCGGTAAGAACACCGCTATCGAAGTTCCCTCGGCCATGAACCTCGAGCAGTGCTGGGAACTCATCAACCTTTCTGAAAAGAACCGCAAACACTGCATGATTCTCGAGAACTGCTGCTATGACTGGTTCGAGCTTCGCGCTCTCAACATGGCCCAGCAGGGTGTGTTCGGTGAAGTGCTCCGCGCTCAGGGCGCCTACATCCACAATCTCGACGATTTCTGGGGTGCCTACTGGTCGAATCCCGAAAATGACCCCGACAAGCTCGGCTGGAGAATGAAATACAACAAGGAGAACCGCGGCGATGTATATGCCACTCATGGCCTTGGCCCGGTTGCACAGGTGATGGACATTCACCGCGGCGACCGTTTCACCACTCTCACTGCAATGGATACCAAATCCGTTCACGGCAAGGAATATGTGGAGAAGAAGACCGGCAAGAAGTGTGACGATTACCGCAACGGCGACCACACAACAACTCTTATGCGCACCGCCAACGGTAAAGTTGTCGAGATCCAGCACAACGTGATGAATCCCCAGCCTTACAACCGTCTCTATCAGCTCACCGGAACCAAAGGCTTCGCAAACAAGTATCCCGTTGAAGGTTTCGCCATCGATGCCGCCCAGCTCAAGGCTACCGGCAACACTCCCAAAGTGGATGACCTCAGCTCCCACGGCTTCATGCCTGCCGCCGAGAAGAAAGCTCTCGAGGAAAAATACGAACACCCCATCATCAAGAAATATGGCGCTATGGCCCAGAAAGTAGGCGGTCACGGCGGTATGGACTTCTTCATGGATGCCCGCATGGTCTATTGCCTCCAGAACGGTCTTCCTCTTGACATGGATGTATATGACCTCGCTGAATGGTGCTCGCTTGCCGAACTCGGTTCGCTCTCGATGGACAACAACAGCGCCGCTGTCGCTTTCCCCGACTTCACCCGCGGTCACTGGAACGATGTGAAGGGCTACAAGCACGCTTACGCTCCCGCTGCCGAGGAAAAAGCAGCTGAAGAGGCTGCCGACGCTTTCACTGCTGCACAGAAAGAAGCTGTAGCTCAGAATGATCTCTGGAAACTCTATGACGAGATGAAAGCCAAAGGTGACGCCAAGTCAAAGAAAAAATATGAGAAAGCAGCCGCAAAGGTGCAGAAACTCATGGACAAATCAATAGCTGAATAATTTTGACCAATCTCTTTAAAGCGCGGGCGATTCCGAATCTATCGGAATCGCCCGTCTGATTTTCTTGCGTTTTGTTGACAGTTCAATGTATGGGGAATATTCTGATGAGAGTAGGGAAAAAGCCTTTTTTGTTTTCGCCGAGGATGGCGAGAATCAGTTTCTTGCGGATGAAATAGGGAATCCACTTGTATTTCCGGCGCAGACGTTTGTATTCAGGCGTGGCATGCAGCTGCCATGATCCGCTGAAATAGTGGATGGGATAAGTGTCTTTAGTACGCGTATAACCGAAAATTTCGTTCTTCTTAGGACAGAAATAGCGGCGGGGATAAACGGTGATGAGACCCGGGAATTTTTGGATGGAATCGTCAAGACGCATCCCTCGCTCGATCATGTAATCGGTCAGCGAGACAACGATCGCTGTCTTATCTTTTGATCCGTCAGGTTGAATATATCGGCGTGTTTCGTAGGTCTTGAGCTTGTCAGTAATGAATTTGGCTCCTTTTTCGGCTCCAAGTATTCCCGAGCCGATGTGCTTTTTGCTTTCAAATCCGATGAATGCAGTCTGGTCAAGAAGATCGTCGAAGGGCTTGAACAATTCAACATCTGTGTCAAGGTAGATTCCTCCCTCTTTACTTAGAGCCACGAGACGCACCACATCTGACGTAAGCCCGTATTTCCCGTCATCGTACGTCTCGCGGGAATACTGACAGCAATCTACATCAAAATTATCTTCGTTCCACTCCTTGATTTCATAGTCGGGACAATATTTTTTCCACGATTCGATATTAAGGCGATCTTTTTCGGGAATCGGTTTTTTCCCGAGCCAGCAATAATGTATTATTTTCGGTATCATGTTGCAAATGTAGTAAAAAAAACGAATAAATTCTATTCTATTTCCGACAGTTCAAGCCAGCGGAGTTCTTTTTCGTCGAGTTCTGCCGTCAGTTCGTCATAGCGTCGGCTGAGTTCGGCCACGTTGTCAAGCGTCTTTCCTGAAGCAAACAGTTCGTCAAGCGATTTTTTCTCCGCGGTCAGAGAGTCAATGTCGGCGGTCAGCTGCTCCAGTTCCTTGCGTTCCTTGAATGTGAGTTTGCGTGGCTTTTCCTGACGCGGTTTCGATTTCGTGTCGCTCTTCTTTTCATCGCGGTTTTCCGCCTCGAGTTTCCGGCGTTCGTCGGCCCATTGGCGATATTCGCTATAGTTGCCCGGGAAGTCTTTGATATTGCCGTTGCCTTCCATCACGAACAGATGATCCACAATGTTGTCGAGGAAGAAACGGTCATGGGAAATCACGATGAGACATCCCGAGAATTTTTCGAGATAATCCTCGAGAATGCCGAGAGTGACTATGTCGAGATCGTTTGTCGGCTCGTCGAGAATAAGGAAATTGGGTCGCCGCATCAGCGTTACAGCCAGATGCAGACGTGCCTTTTCTCCTCCGGAAAGGGTGTGGATATATTTCTGCTGGTCTGCGGGCGAGAAGAGGAAGTGGGTCAGAAACTGCATCGGCGTGTAGCGGTGCTTGTCATCGATGACGATATAGTCCGCAATTTCCGACACTGCGTCGATGACCTTCTTGTTGTCGTCAAATGAAATGCCCTGCTGGCTGTAATAGCCGAATCTGACGGTCTCGCCCACGTTCCATTCGCCCGAATCAGTAGGCTCCACGCCCTGAAGCATCTTGATGAAGGTCGATTTGCCGACGCCGTTAGCCCCGATTATGCCGAGCCGTTCGCGTCGGGCGAACGTATAGGTGAAGCCGTCAAGAATGACTTTGTCCCCGAACCGCTTGTTGACGTTTTTCGCCTCGAATATCTTAGAGCCGATGTAGCTCGACTTTATATGGCCTATGGCTATGTTGTCCTCTCTGAGATTCACTTTGGAGCGTTCCTTCAGATCGTAGAATGCATCTATCCTGTAGCGGGCCTTGCCTGCGCGTGCCTGCGGCTGGCGACGCATCCACTCCTGTTCCTTGCGCAGGGTGTTCTTGACTTTGGCGAGTTCGGCCGACATGGCTTCTATTCTTTCGGCGCGCCGACGCAGATAGCAGTCGTAGTTGCCATCATAGCTGAACGTCTGCTGACGGTCGATTTCTATTATCTTGTTGCAGACACGGTCGAGGAAATAACGGTCGTGGGTGACCATCAGCAGCGTGACGTTCTGGCGCGTAAGGTAATTCTCAAGCCATTCGATTATGTCGATGTCAAGATGGTTGGTCGGCTCGTCGAGGATTATCATGTCGGGATTCTCCAGCAGGATTCTCGCAAGAGCCACGCGTTTCTGCTGGCCACCCGAGAGGGTGCCCATGCGGGCGTTCATGTCAGTGATGTGAAAACGAGTAAGCAGCTGACGGAGTCTCTCGTCGTAGTTCCAGGCTCCGGCCGCCTCCATTTTCTGCATGCTTTTTTCTATGCGGCTCTGGTCGCCCTCGAGAAGAGCTTTCTCATATTCCGCCACGATTATGGCCGAGGGCGTATCAGGCACCATACATGCGTCGAGAACCGTCATCTCCGGATCGAAAGCGGGCGTCTGGTCAAGATAGCCCACGCGCAAATCGGAGCGGAAAGTCACAGTTCCGCTGTCGGGGCTTTCGAGGCCGGCTATTATGCGCAGAAGGGTGGTTTTTCCTGTCCCGTTTTTTGCGATGAGCCCGATTTTGTCACCTTGATTTATACCGAATGTGACATCGCCGAAGAGCAGGCGGTCACCATAGCTTTTTGTCAGATTCTCGATTTGAAGATAGCTTATCATAATGTTGAGGTGTTTATCGTGAGAGTGAGAAATTGAATGACATTCCGAATGCCGTGTTTGTCGTCGGGTAGGCCGCCGATGAAACAAGCGGGGTGTTGACCTGATGTTCGAAATAGAGGCCTACGGTCATGCGGCGTGACAGTATATAGTTTGCGGCGATGTTGAGGGTCAGCGTGCGTGTGCCCGAAGTCGCCTGAGTGAAGGAGTTTTCTATTCGTCTGATCAATGCCGCGGTCTCGGAGTAGGAGAAATCGGCGTTGACCGTCAGGTCATTGCTGATGCCTTTCTGCGCTCCCCTGAGTTTGAGCACCGAATTGAACCCTACAATCTTATAGCCCAAACCGGCCGAAAGTCCTTTCTGTCGCGCTTCCATTATCTGTCCGGCCGAAGTGTTGAGGGTCAGAGTGCGGGCGTCGCGGTATTCGGCGTTGATGGTCATGTTGTTGCGCAGTGTGGCCGACACTCCGATCAGTGGCGCGAAACGTTCCGTAATGGCCACTGACGAAATGTTGTAGGGCGACGATGGAACGGGGTTTCCGGTCAGTTCGTCGGGAATGAATCCGAGATCGGAATCGGAGGCGGCCATCCAGTTGAGATAGGAGGTGTAGGAACCCACGGAGTATGTGCACTGGTAGGCGTGTGTCAGCACCAGAGCTTTCAGCTTCGAGGATATGGCGCCTATGTTTATCAGTCCGTCGTAGGTTATTCTCCAGTTGGGAAGTATTTCCGCCAGCGACGGGAACGGATCGAGATACTGTTTCGAGGCGTCCGTGCCCGAATAGGCAGCGAGAAATGCCGGTATCAGTATGTCGGAGCCTGTCGGGCTCACTCCGCCAACTTTTGTGCTGAACCGTTCGCCTGCGTTCGGATTCCCTTCCATGAATCCTTTGGTGGGGTAGTGGACGCCTTCATAGCGTGACTCGACGCGTTGCGCGATGACAGGGATATTCTCCAGGAATCTGTCGAATGTCGCGCTGCTGTAGCCGTTCTTTGCCGAAGACCCCTTCAGCGCGGTGGCAATGGCGCAATGGGTTTTCGTGTAGCTTCCGGTAAAGGAGACGGGCATGTCGTCATACATGAACTGCACCTGACGGTTGCGGTTGTCCGTGCGGTTGCCCGTCAGCTGAATCTTAAGTCCGCGAATCGGTTCCAGAACAATTTCGAGATTGAATTCCCGGGTATGGGAATATATGGCTGGTGAGGTCTGGCCGTCGGGGTCTGTCAGAAGCCATCCGCGCCTTTTGGCTTTCTCTATGTAGCTTTCGTCGGTGAAACCGAATGCAAAGTCAAGTCCCGGCGCCAGAGGTCCGGCACTGTTGGTCTGTCCGAAGGCATTCCCTATGTCGGGCAGGAACAGAGGGAGCGACATCGAGTTGGTCCTGCGCCATCTGACGGCTACCGCGCGCGGCGACATGAGAAATCTCGCCAGGTATTCGCCGGCCTCTTCGCGGAAGCTCTTGTGTTCCTGCAGGATTTCCGTGACGGTGAAAGAGATGTTCGCAGAGTCGCGGTCGAGTATCTCGATCCGGTTTGCGTCAAGAACGCGCGACTTGATGCGGTAGGGTTCGCCCGTCAGCGCGTTTTTCCCCGTTATTCTGACTTTTTTGTTGCGGAGATTATGGCGGATTACGGTCGATGTGTCAGGACTCAGAGTGTAGGTGCGCTCAAACCGTCTCGCCTTGGGTGCCGTCGTTTTATCTTTCCGGTTCCTGTTACGTCCGTTGTCGTTGGAAGTGCGGCGGTTGGCGAAGCGGGTGTTGACACGTTTTAGATACGGATTCTTGTTGTAGAGTCCTTCGAGGTTTATGCGGCCGTCAACATTCCATGTAGCTTGGTTGGAAATTGAATTGCCGGTGTTGACGTTATCTATGGTTGCTCCGCGGTCCCAGCGGTAGGTGGCGTTATAGGATGCGTTGGCGGTCAGGAAGTCAAGAACAGGAATGCGGCTGAAAGGAGCGCGGTAGGAGCCGGTGAAGGTCTGGTTGTAGGCCCACGGAGTGCCGAGATGCAGAATGCTTTGCCAGACAGTGTCGCGCCATTCGCGATATTTGTCAGGGAACAGTTTCCTGTTCACGGCCCCCATAGGTTCCTCGATGCGTGCCTGTGTGTTGGAGTTGAACGTGAGCTGCAGGCTCTGCGTGATGTTCCATGTCAGCGCGAGTTGTCTGTCCCAGATGAAATTTTTGCTTACCGAGACCGGAAGCTGGAAATCCGTGTCCGTCTCGCTTCTTATCTGCTGCTCGAAATAGAACCGGTTTACAGTTGTCAGGAATGAGATGGAATTAGGGAGCCAGTTGAAGGCCCAGTCGCGGAAGAACTGGAGATTCCGCGATTTGCTTTTTATGAAGCCGAATGGTTTCAGGCCTTTGATATAGGGAGTGTAGCTGTACTGGAGGCTTCCGCGATAATCGTTCTGGTTCTCATATTCCGTAACGGGATCTGACTTGGATGACTTGTTGAAGGAAAAACTGCCGGTGAAGTTGGCGGGATCCCATGGCTTCGGCGTTGCGCTGCGGCGATCGAATTTCAGCCCCGAGATGCTGAAATTCTGTTGCGTCGATTTTTCTACGGCGAATGCTTTTATCGAGTCGGCCTCATGCTTTGACAGGCCTTTGAGTGCGTCTTTGAGCTTGACGTCGGGGTCGAGGGGATTGTATTTCGGAGTGGTGGTCTCGCGGGTCATGGAGTAGAATATCGGCGCCCGGAGTTTTAGTTTTTCAGGCATGAAACGCCCCAGATCGGTCTGAACGGCGAATGTGTAGCGTGAGAAATCATCCATTCGCCTTTCGTTGAGACCCTGATCGACACTTCCGAAACCTGCCGATTCATGGTGGTAGCCGAAGTTCAGAGTTGCTATGTCCGACATTGAAAGCTGTGCGTTGCCCGTGGCTGCCCATCCCCCTTCGCTCTCGAAATCGGTTACTTTGAGTTCGTTGATCCAAACGATTCCGTCTTTGATGGAGTTTGACCTGTTTCTGATGCCGACCATCATAACCCTGACGTCGCTCAGCGACGGGTTTCCCATGACATAGATCGTATTTTCGGGCGATTCGGGATCCGGTCCTTGGAAAATGGTCCCGAATCCAACTCCTTCAACACCTTCGCGCTTCGCCCGGTTACGTTCTTTCTTCATATCGACAAGATTCTGCAGGCGGCAGTTCAGGAAATTGCTTTCCGGCCAGACTTCGGCGCGGTCCGAAGGGCTGTCAGTGTAATGGCCATGCGGTGTCAGAGCGAGAGGAATCTCATATTCGTAATAATTGTTCTTTATGTCGGTTCCCAGACGCACGAAAACCGCAAGGTCTCCGTTGGCCGGAATGTGCGCGTTGTCAATGAGGCTTTCGGCGTGGACCCACATCTGCAGCCGCGCATAGTTCCTCAGATCCTGGGCGGTGTTGCGATATATAGCTCTCGCGTTTCCGCTTTCAAGATCCGACACTTTAAGTGACAGCGACTGTTCGTTCAGCTGCACGATCTGTGACTGTCCCGGATCCGAGATGCGGCTCACTCCGGGAGGAAGCACATAGTTGACCGGTGTCCTTCCGGAATTCTCCTCTATATTGACAACCGAGACATCCAGATTACCCTGAGCGGGGAGATCGCCGCGCTCGCTCAGGCTGAAATCATACGTGCGCCAGTCGCCACGCACCAGCTCCAGTGTGGCGAAGCGAAGATGCGTCGGCTTTTTAAAGCCCGTCATGAACATCCTGACGAAGCGGATGGTCGTGAATCCCGAGATTGCCCCGACTGCTTTCTCGAAGTCGGCCAGGGGAATCTTGAACTGATACCACTCGACGGTCTGTTCTCCCCCGTCGCGCGTAGGTACTACCGATACCTGTTTGTCCGTTATGTGGTTTTTACCCACTTCCAGATCTTCCGGGCGGATGGAGACTCTGTATTGGTAGTAACGTTCATATTCGTTGAGGGTGTTGTCGAGGTTGATGTCCTCCACGTCGGGGTTGGAGCGCGATGACTGATAGAGCGGTTCGCCGGCCTCGTCGGGTGACAGTGAATTGCCTTCGACACCGTTGTAACGCTTGTAGCGTTCGAGGATGCCCAGTCGCTGCTCGTCATAGTCGAGTCCGCGGTAGAAATGATAATTGTCGCCTGCAGGATCGTTGAAAGGCGAGAATCTGTCCGCTTCCATCTTCTGCACGGTCGATGGGGGAAGTTTGCGGCGCAGACTTTCGAGATAATCGCTGTAGGAGCTGAATCCGAACTCGTCGTCGTTTTTCAGACCGTCCAGCCCGACGTCCTGATTGCTGCGCGCTTCCTTGCTGTTGTCGAACGCGTAGGTCAGCGAGTTCTCAGCGCTCACGCGTCCCCACACTGTGGTTTTCGTGTTCTCTGTGCCGCCTGAATAGGGAAGTCCGTTCTCATAGCTTTTCAGACCGTCCTTGAGAATATCTTCAGAAATCTCTCCGAAATTGAAGTACAGGTCGCCACCTTCCAGATTGGGATTCTCCGGATCGAGGAAAGGGTTCAGAAGCCAGAACTGCACGTATTCGATATTGTTCTGTTCGAAATTCGTGTTGTCGAGCCGGCGCATGATTCCGCCCCAGCGCTTCTCGGGCATGGTCAGCGCCCCGTTTTCATCTATGTTAACCGCGTCCAGATTGTAGGGACCCCGTTCCGTCGGATAAAATGAAAGATTCAGCGTCTGGATTGTCGATGACTCTCCGTAGGTCAGCTGACGGTCGGGATAGATTTCGCGGGAGGTTATCTCGCGGATGTAGGGGTTGCTCTGCTGCTTGGCGTCGTTTCTTATGTAGCCCGGAGCGAGTGTGGAGTTTCGCGAGGTGAACATGCGGTCGATATAATACCAGTTCAGCAAAGCTCGGTTTTTGCCGTAGTCCGTGTTGTTGCTCAGGGCCGCTTCCGGAAATAGGGCTGAAGATGAATTGTCGTAGGGGGTGGAAGCGAGAGTCCATCCGTAGGGCGAACGAAGGTCAATTCCCGTCTGTGCCGATTCGAAGTCGTCGATATAAGAGCTTCCACGGTTGCTTCCCGTTTTCTGCTGCTGCGGCAACAGCTGGGCGAACTCGCCCTGAAGTGACAGCCGCGACGGTGCCGTGGCGTTGACGGTCGGGATTTTGTTGAGAAGATTCGTTAGCCACAGGAATTCCTGGTTATAGGCGAAGTTCAGTCCCCAGATGGTGTTGTTGACTGTTTCGTCACCTATATTGACTTTCTCCGTCAGTGCTTTCTCCCCGTAATGAAGCAGAGTCCCTCCGACTGTCAGATTGTCATTGAAACGATAGCTCAGGTCGAGCCCGAGCAAGGTTTTGCGCTGTGTCGAGAACATCGACTGGTTCTCGAGGGTGACGTTGATCGACTGTCCCGAGTCGATGATGCTCTGGTTGATGATGGTGACGATTCCCATCGAATAGTCAACGGTATAGTCTGAATTTTCAGTCAGAGTGACGCCCCCGGCAGTGACCACCACCGATCCCCGGGGGACGTTCATGGCGTCCAGCCGTATCTGCGATCCTCCCGATGCCTGATATTCGCCCGTCAGGATAAACTTGTTTTTGTCGGCAAACTGACGGGCTACAACGAGAGTGGAGTCATAAAGCTCCTTATAGACATATTTTTCAGCGATGGCGGGATTGCCTATCTGCTTTTCCAGATGGCGTCCGAACGGCTCCACGACAGGAAATATGATTTTACCCGTAGCCGACAGGACGGTATATCCTTCGACATAGTCGAAAAAGCCGTCGGAGTTCGATTCCTGGTTCGAGTCGAGACGGTCGAGATTCATGACCTGGAGGAGCGGTTTGTCCGACAGCCCCGGCACCGGAAGATAGTTTATCTTTGTCCCGGTGGTATCCGACAGATACTTGACCTGAAACTTGAACGCCTGTTTCTGGAGCTGATATGCCCCCAGCGAATAGACGTTTTTCATCATCAGTCCCCACGCGGGGAGTGAGGGTGACACCGTGGTTCCCTTAAGCATCTTGACATACAGCGACTGTGACGTCGAGGTGATGTCGCTCGAAAATTCCCCAACCTGATATACCTTGCCGTTATAGGTGTATTCGTATGCGATCCCGACAACGTCGTCGCTATACATCTGGCTCTTGAAAGAGACATATCCTAAGGTAGGGTTGAGAGTATATTCGTTTTCACCCAAAAGCCGCGCGCTCTCGACCTTCTCGAAATCTTTTCCGCCTTCTATCCCGTAAGCCGCCAGCGGAGTGAGAGCCTGGGTGACTTCGTCGATGTTTCGGGCACCCGGGTAGTCGCTTTTGATTGTCTGGAGCAGGTTGTTCGAGGCATTGCTCGGGTTGGGACTGGCACCGTCAGTCACCCAGTGGCTGTTGGCGAGAACCCTGTTTTCACCGAGATCCATAAAAGCGACCACATTGCGGCTCTGGTTGAAATTGCCGGTCTTGTTAGTCACCCAGATCTCGACGCGGGTGATTCTGATTCCCGACCCTACGAAAGGCAGTTTCGAGGCCCAGCTGTCGTAATTGTCACGGAAGAAATGGCCCATGAAAAAATGTCGGTCGCGGTCATACTGGTCAGCGTTTATTTCGAAAGCGGTGGTCTGCACCCCTCTTTTCGTAGAGACTGAGCGCGATTCCGAATTCTGTTGCGAGACAAGAGCTGTAGCCGTCAGCTTGCCGAACTGAAGCTTGCTTTTTATACCGAACAGTGCCGTGGAACCGCGTATCAGCGATGAACCCGTTGTCAGGCTCACGTTTCCTGCCTCGATATTTTTGACAATGTCGTCCTCTCCCCCTTCATATTGAAGCTTGATGTTCTTGGCGTCGAAATCGAAAGTGGCGTCCGTGTTGTAGGTCATGTCAAATTTCATCCGTTCGCCCACGGATGCCTGGATGCTTGCCTGTATTTTCTGGTCGAAATCGAGGAATGTGTGGCGGCGCGATCCGAGCGACAGTGCCGGATTGTCGGTCTTGGTCGATTTTATCCCCATGTCGATCTGCACCGAGCCCTGCGTCCGCAGACGGACTCCGCCCGGGCCGAAAATCTTTTCAAGCGGTCCGAGCGAGAAATTCATGTCGAGAATGTCGAAAGGCTCTTTGCTTTTCGGCGAACTTACAGTCTCGGCGTTCTTCTTCCGGTAGTACTCGGTCAGATAACTGCGTCTCTGCCAGTCGTTATATTGCTGCGGAGAGAGAATGAACGGCGTGGTTATCTCCATGTCGCCAACCCGGGAGCGGACAATGTAACACCCCGTTTCCGGATCATATTCCGTAACCGTCAGTATGTTCGACGGCATTCTCAGGTCGTTGGCGCTGTTGCTTTTCATAAGGTCCTCGTAACTCTTGGGGACGGTGTGTCTGACCGGAGAGCGGAGTTTCAGCAATGAATCCTTCTCTGTTTTTGCAGGGACCGAGGGGGCCGGCGCGTGTATGCGGTCTTTGTTATACTGGGCCAAAGCCGGCAGAAGAAACAGACCGACGGCTATAAACGCAGTCAATGACCACGCCCTTATGCTTTTTCGCTTTCGTCTGCAAGATGTTATGTCGGTCTTCTTATATGCCACTGCGGGGATAGTCGGGATGCACTCAATGCCCGTAGCCTCCCGGAGACGAGGCCCCCTACATCATTGCGAGCGCCTTTTTGATCGCTGATTCGACTTTTATCGTCGGATCGGCATCGAAAATCTTCTTGAGCGCTTTCTGGCTCTGCGGCCGGCTGAAGCCGAGCATGGTGAGCGCGGCGAGGGCTTCGTCGTAGGTTTCCGAGGCTGCGACGGGCTGATTGATTAACGTATCGCCGGTGGGTTTTATTTTGTCGCGAAGGTCAACAATGATTCTTTGTGCCGTCTTTGTGCCGATGCCTTTGACATTTTTCAGTCTCGTATGGTCGCCGGAGATTATAACGCCTTCGAGTTCCGGCGCAGGAATCGACGACAGGATCATGCGTGCTGTATTGGCGCCCACGCCCGAAACCCCTATGAGTTCCCGGAAAAGACTGCGTTCCTGCTCGTTGAGAAAACCGTAGAGCTGATAGGCGTCCTCGCGTATCGATTCATGTATGAGAAGTCTCGCTTCCTGTCGCCCTTCGAGAGCGGTGTATGCTGTCAGGGTAATGTTGGCCAGATAGCCTACGCCGCCGGTGTCGATAACTGCGTAGGCCGGCGTCAGTTCGGCCAACTTACCGCTTAGAAATTCAATCATTTGCTTATTGATGATATTGTTGGATAACCTCTTAATGCAAATTTAGTCATAACATTGCACTTCTGCAAATTTTCACCTCACTCATTGAAACGGAAGCGGATTTCATTCAGCTTCGTTTGCTGTTGGCATCAGTAGCGGCTTTTGGTCCGAATTTTAGCCCGATATATTGATGAAGGCATGCGGATTTTCCGCATGCCTTCATCAATATATTGGGGAAAGATTTTTATCAGAGAGCGGCTTTCATTGCCATGAACGCTTCCGAAATTCCGTCGGCGTTCTTGCCGCCGGCCTGGGCGAATCCGGGCTGACCGCCGCCACCGCCTTTGATGTTCTTGGCTGCCTCGCGGACTATCTGCGATGCGTTCAGTCCGTTGTTCTTGACCAAGTCTTCGGTAATCATCATGGTCAGAAGCGGTTTGCCTCCGACATCGACGGTCGCCGCGAGGAATACCGTGTTCTCGGGCGATGCGGCGCGTATGGCGAACGCAACTCCTTTGACAAGGTCAGGAATTCTGACTCCCGTAAGGCTGGCGACCTTTATTCCGTCTATTTCCTCGGCGTTGGCGAGAAGCTGAGAGGCGATATTGTCTATCCTCTCCTTGAAATATTCATCGACTTCTTTATGAAGGTCGGCGTTTTCGGTGATGGCGCGGCGAAGGGCTGAGACAACGTCGGGCGCGTTGTTGAGCAGACCGGCCATCTCGCGGAGCGTGTCAGTCACTTCATACATCGCGTTCTCTACTTTTTCACCCGTAATAGCCTCGATACGTCTGATTCCCGCCGCGATGCTGCTTTCCGAAACGATTTTGATCATTCCGATGTTGCCGGTGTTATCCACGTGGGTTCCGCCGCAGAGCTCTACCGAATCGCCGTAGCGGATCACGCGCACGTCATCTCCGTACTTTTCTCCGAACAGGGCCATGGCGCCCATGGCGCGGGCCTCGGCTATAGGCACGTGACGCTGCTCGTCGCGGCTGATCGCCTCGCGGACAAGTGCGTTGGCGCGGCGTTCGACCTCGCGGATCTCCTCCTGGGTCATTTTCTGGAAATGCGAGAAGTCGAAGCGAAGGATTTCCGGCGATACGAACGAACCTTTCTGCTCCACGTGTGTGCCGAGCACTTCGCGCAGGGCGTGGTGGAGAAGGTGTGTCGCCGTGTGGTTACATGAGGTCGCCTTGCGGGCTTTCTCGTCGATTTTTGCCGTGAAGGTGGCGGTGGGATCGGACGGAAGTTTCTTGGTCAGATGCACGCCCATGCCGTTTTCACGTTTTGTGTCGTAGATTTCTATGGTTTCGCCGTCGGCGGAGGTCAGAGTGCCTCGGTCGCCGACCTGTCCTCCCATTTCGGCATAGAACGGGGTCTGGGCGAGGACAATCTGATAGAATTCGCCTTTTTTCTGTTTAACTTTGCGGTAGCGCAATATGGCGGTCTCGCATGAAGTGTTGTCATATCCCACGAATTCAGGATCGCCCTCGTTGACAACGGTCCAGTCGCCGGTCTCGGTTGCTGCGGCGTTGCGGGCTCTCTCTTTCTGGGCCTGCATCTCTTTGTCGAATCCGGCCTGATCCAGAGTCATGCCCTTTTCCTTGAGGATAAGTTCAGTCAGGTCGAGGGGGAATCCGTAGGTATCATAGAGAATGAACGCCTCTTTGCCCGAAATCTCTTTCTTGCCGGCAGTTTGGGCGGCGGCAATGGCGTTGTCGAGCATTCTGATTCCGTTTTCGAGAGTGCGCAGGAACGAATCCTCTTCTTCCTTGATGACGCGGATGATGAGTTCGCGCTGTGCGGGAAGTTCCGGATAGGCCTCGCCCATCGATTCGATCAGGGTGTCTATCAGGCGATACATGAATGCCTGTTTCTGGTCGAGGAACGTATAGGCATATCGGACAGCGCGGCGCAGGATGCGGCGGATGACGTAGCCCGCTTTGGCGTTGGAGGGGAGCTGGGAGTCGGCGATGGAGAAGGCTATCGTGCGGACATGGTCGGCGATCACGCGCATTGCGACATCCGTATGGCTCTCTTCGCCGTAACGTTTTCCTGACAGTTCTCCGATTTTATTGATGAGGGGAGTGAACACGTCCGTGTCGTAGTTCGAGCGCTTGCCCTGAAGCGCCATGCAAAGACGCTCGAATCCCATTCCGGTATCGATGACTTTGGCCGGCAGCGGTTCGAGCGAACCGTCGGCCTTGCGGTTATACTGCATGAACACGAGATTCCAGATCTCGATTACCTGCGGATGGTCCTTGTTGACGAGTTCGGCGCCGGGAACAGCTTTACGTTCCTCTTCCGGACGCAGGTCTATGTGAATTTCCGAGCAGGGGCCGCAGGGACCCGTGTCGCCCATTTCCCAGAAGTTGTCATGCTTGTTGCCGTTGATGATATGGCTTTTGGAAAGGTGTTTTTCCCAGATTTCTGCCGCTTCGTCGTCGCGGCTGAGCCCTTCGTCGGGAGCGCCCTCGAAAACAGTGGCGTAAAGATTATCGGGATTGAGCTTGAGGACATCCACGAGATATTCCCACGCCCAGTCTATGGCTTCTTTTTTGAAATAATCCCCGAACGACCAGTTGCCGAGCATCTCGAACATCGTGTGGTGGTACGTGTCCATTCCGACTTCTTCAAGGTCGTTGTGCTTTCCGCTGACACGCAGGCATTTCTGCGAATCCGCCACCCTGCGGCTTTTCGCCTGCGCGTTGCCCAGAATAATGTCCTTGAACTGGTTCATTCCGGCATTGGTGAACATGAGGGTGGGATCATCCTTTATGACCATAGGTGCCGACGGCACTATCTTATGGCCTTTTTCGCGGAAAAAGTCTTTGAAAGACTCGCGTATCTCTTTAGCTGTAAGCATTTTAGTTTATTGGTGTTTTGTTTGATGGTTCGCCCGCGGGGGCAAATGCAAAATTTTTGTGCAAAATTACGCCAAAATCATTAAATTTGCAAATGAATAATAGATACCACTATGGCTTATGGACGACGCCGTTAAGTGTCGGTGACAAAGCCCGCAAAACAAAGATTGCTTATGCAAGACCTTGACAAAAAATATTACAGGATTTCGGAGGTGGCGGCCATCCTGAATATCCCCGCATCCACCCTGCGGTTCTGGGAGTCGAAGTTCACGGTGGTCAAACCCCGGCGAAACAATCACGGCACACGCTTCTACACGCCTTCCGACATCGACAAGATCGCCCAGATCCATTATCTTGTCAAGGAACGGGGCCTTAAGCTCGAGGCCGCCCAGCAGCAGCTGCGCGTAAATCCCGAAGGTATCGAACAGCGCCACAAGACATTGGACCGACTCAAGGAAATGCGGGCGCGGGTCATGGAGATGCTTGATGCGCTCCACTCTCTGCGCTGAGGCGCGTGCCCTCGTTCCGGGGTTGCCAGTCCCGCGTTTTTTCGTTAACTTTGCAGTCTATGGAAGTAGTTTACGAAGACAATCATATTATAATAGTCAATAAGCATCCCGGAGAGATAGTGCAGGGCGACAAAACCGGCGACGAGCCGCTTGTCGATACTGTCAGGCGCTATCTGAAGGAGAAATACGATAAACCCGGAAATGTGTTCTGCGGGGTAGTCCACCGCCTTGACAGGCCCGTGTGGGGTCTCGTCGTCTATGCAAAGACCTCCAAGGCGCTTGCCCGCATGAACGAGATGTTCCGAAAGGGTGAGGTGAAGAAGACCTATCGCGCCATAACGCGCAACATGCCCCTGCCAAATATTCATAGGAATACTGCCGGCTGTATGCACCCATAAAGCATTCTCCTTTCCAGAAACAATCTGGGGTAATAATTCTACAAAAGCCGCGTCCTTCAGCGAAACGATATAAAGCTGCGCCTCCTTCGTAACCGCCTGCAGCTCCGTGGTATATGCAGCTTCCACCGTCTGTGCCAATTCCTGCGCCGATTCTTTTGTACGGCTGTAGACCTGCACAATACGAAACCCTTTCCGATAAAGAGCTTTTGCCAGATTAGTAGCTAGATTTCCGGCACCGATAAAGGCAATGGACATATCTTCTATACTTCTTCCTGCCATACGCTTATCTTGTTGCCAACCAATACAGAATAGCCCCTAATGCCAGCAACGCCAACGGCAGCAGATAAGCGGACATCGTACCGAGTAAGGCAGTTATCAACCCGAAGTTCAATATCAGCCACAAACCTATCAATACCAATCCCACTGACTTGTCATGCTTGAACAGCAGAAAAATCACTGCGGTATACAATAGAAAATTATCCTTATTCATCACCCACGGCAAGCCGATTGCAGAAAAATGCACCAATTTGTCCACCAAGTAAAGAATGC
>OFFB01001182.1_pt1 | contig 17049 bp, 15 predicted proteins | sample 1521281 | NCBI WGS metagenome assembly OFFB01 (sample SAMEA3504109, study PRJEB24116) | mouse gut metagenome | biome: mouse gut; feature: mouse-associated habitat; material: faeces | place: Denmark | collected 2011
GTTTATCTGGTTGGAGACTGGAAGGCAGTATGCCAGTGTATCCATACGGATGACAGCGGAAAGCGCAATACAGTCTTAGGGCAGAGAATCCAAGGATATTATGATGCAGAACAAAGGCAGAAACCAAAAGAGATGGAACAATTGAAGCTGGCAGTTTAAAGAAAAAGCTGTAAACTGCCATAAGAAAGGGAAAAACGGATGATAGAAAAAATACCAATCAGCGATACGAGAGAAGGCAACTGCTGTCCGGTATGTAACAGTACAAGAATTACAAGGCATGAACAGAGGAATCTGCAGGTATCGGTGAATCTGTCTACGGAAAAGCCTTTTTGCATGAAGAACGGACGGATGAAGCCTTTATCAAAGCGTGAGAAAGCATTTGCTTTTGACTAGGCTGATCTTGCTAACGGAGGCGGCTGCTTGTCTTATGAGTGTCGTAAATGTGGCTGGAAAAGTGGCCTTTTTACAGAGTAAAGTAAACGAGGTGGAAGAAAATGGAACAGAAGGAATTAGAATTTACAAAAGAAATGTTAGAACGCAATGACGTACTAGACAACGCAGTATATAAAATGTGTCTGACATTTTTGCAATTTGAAGATGATGAAAATTTAGATGTAAAAGATAATAATACCAAAACAGAAATAGTTGATGCGGAAGTAAATGTTGTTCATCCAGATATTGTTAATGCGGAAATTACCAGTAGTGAAGAAAATAAAGTATTTCCAAAAACTATAATAGAATACGGAAGTCAAAATTTGTCAGAAACGGAAACTGTAACAATTGAAAATATAAACCAGAATACAAATAATTCCGGATCTGGCAGAGATCACATAAACTATAATATTTCTGATGGTTCCGATGAAAAAATTCAAATGCGGCATTTAGAAGAATCTTCCTATTTACCAGATACTGAGATAAAAGAAAATGTTCGGAAAAATAAAGAGGCTATTGTTGTATCAGGTATCGTATTTTCATCAGTTCTTGTTGGGAGTGCAGGATATTGTTTTCATGCCGGTATTTTAAGCAAGTTATTACAATTTGTAAAAATGATAGGGATTAAGTAACTAAATCTTGTACTGCAAATTAAATTGTGTTATGATTTAAAAAGTAGTGTTTCATTAGCTGAAAATCTTTATATTCAAGGTTTTCAGCTTTTTCTTACTTTTTGTGGAAAGGTTTTTAATATGAGTATTTTTAAGGCAGTTTATAATATTTTGTGGGGAGATTTGTTCACGATTCCTTTGCCGGGAGGAAGTTCAATAGGACTTTCTTTGTTAGTTATGATTTTAATTCCCTCTGGAATTTATTTTACCATACGGACCAGATTTCTTTCCTTTCGTTTGTTTCCGGAAATGCTTAAAGCTACGGCGGAAAAGAAAAATATTTCTCAGAAGGATGCCATATCCGGAGTTCAGGCATTAATTGTTTCTACTGCCACAAGAGTTGGAATGGGAAATTTAGTAGGTGTCGTAGCAGCTATTTCCATGGGAGGCGCTGGTGCGGTATTTTGGATGTGGATCATTGCTTTGCTTGGATCCTCCACCGCATTTGCTGAAGGTACCTTAGCACAGATTTATAAAGAGGAGGATCCTCTATATGGAGGGTTTAGAGGAGGACCAGCCTATTATATTCATCATTTGTTTATTAAAAAAGGCAGTAAGCGTAAAAAATCAATTATAGCAGCTTTATTTGCACTTTCAGGGCTGATTTGCTGGTGTGGTATCAGTCAGGTAATTGGAAATTCTGTTTCTTCCGCTTTTGAAAATGCGTTTCAAATTCCTCCTATTTATACAACAATCATTCTTGTTGCATTTGCAGCAGTGATTGTATTACGTAAGAATGCTACTGTAAAGGTATTGGATTTTATTGTACCGATTATGGCAGTTTGTTATTTTCTGATTACAATATTTATTATTATTAAAAATGCAGGTCAGCTTCCTCAAATTTTTCAGACAATATTTTTGGAAGCCTTTGGTCTTAAACAGGCTGTGGCAGGTGGATTTGGTGCAGTGATTATGAATGGTGCCAAACGGGGATTATTCTCTAATGAAGCCGGATCCGGTTCTGCTCCATGCGCAGCAGCAGCAGCAGACATTAATCATCCTGCAAAAGAAGGCCTTCTACAGGCATTTGGTGTATTTATTGACACCATTTTAATATGTAGTTGTTCTGCTATGATTATGCTGCTTACGCCTGCGGAATTAACAGATGGATTAGAAGGAATGGATCTTTTACAGACTTCTATGCAATATCATATGGGAGAAATTGGTGTAATTTTTATTGCAATTATTTTATGGCTATTTAGTTTTTCAACATTTATTGGTATACTGTTCTATGCAAGATCTAATGTTGCATATCTTTTTGGAGACAATTGGCTGTCCCAGACATTATATAAGATTTTGGATCTGGTGATGCTATTTATTGGCGGACTTGCCGCTTATACATTTGTCTGGGATTTAAGTGATGTGGGAATTGGACTTATGACTATATTTAATATGATTGCGCTGATTCCGCTTGCACCACAGGCAGTCAATTCTCTAAAAGAATATGAAAAATTATTTAAAGTAAAGGAGAGGTAGGAAACGTGACTGGGAAAAAAGAAAACTCCCATAACCGAAAGATCAAACGAAGTCTTAGTGGGAGGATATTAAAAAACACAATTCTGAATATTTTAGTATTAGTTATTGTATGCTGTGTATTTATGATGCTTGCTATGCAGTTTTTGGCAAATAATATTTTGTTAGATAATATTCAGCCTATGGCTCGGCAGTCAGCTAAAACTGTAGAAGCTAATATTCATTTATTAGCAGACAGAATGATGACAATTGCAAAGGATCTTCGTATGAATTCTGTCTTTAAAACGAATGAAGTTCTGAAAGAGGCAGCAGAAATTTATGAATTACATACGATTGCCTTATATGATTTGAATGGACATCTGATTCAGGGAATTGATGGTGCGCCAGAAAATTTGGAAAACAATTTCTTTACCCTTCTTCAAGAAACAGATAACTTAACTACCGATTCTTCAACCATTTTTCATGAAGAGCTGGGTATTACCATGGGAATGCCAATCAAGGAAGATGGAGAAACTGTTTTTTATGTAGTAGGTGTATATAAATATGATCTTTTAGATGATGTAATTAGTAATATTAATATAGGTGAAAATGGATTAGCCTACATGGCTAACCGGCAGGGGATTGTTATTGGGCATCCAGATCAATCAATGATTTTGGAAAAAAGCACACTGGCGCAGCTTAGTGGAGGTAATACGGAAACCCTTAGCCGTGTTATTACAGGAGAGACCGGTGCCCTTGAATATTCAATTAATGGAGAAGATATGCTGGTAGCTTTTTCTCCTATTCGGGGAACTCAATGGTCGTTAGTGATTCAAATTCCAAAAGAAGATTATGATCATTTCATAAATTCAGCAATGTATGTAGCAATATTATCTACTTTAGTAATATTATTGGTTTCTATTTTCCTGGTTTTACGTTTGGCACGTTCTATCTCCCGTCCGGTTAAAGGTGTAACAAACAGGATGATAGCTCTTTCTGACGGTGACCTGCATACAGAGGTTATTACTGTTCGAACAAGGGATGAATTGGAAGTTATGACACGGACTTTAAGTACTACTGTTGAAAGTATCAACAAGTACATATCAGATATTCAGAGGGTATTGACTCAAATTGCAGAAAATAATTTAAGTATTAAACCTGAGGTAGATTATAAAGGAGATTTTACATTAATCAAAACAAGTCTGCATACGATCATTCAGTCCATGAATGAAACTATTTCAGGATTTCGTTCAGCAGCTATTCGCCTTGCCGATATATCTGAAGAGTTAAGCGGGCAGTCCGGTCAACTACATCAGGCTTCACTGGAACAGAATCAGTCTACAGAAGCATTGGTTCAGGAAGTATCTCATGTGAAAGAACAATTGTATAATGTTACGGAAAGCAGCAGTCAGACTCATATAAAAACAGAGGAAATTGTTCAGTGTGTTCATGAAGCTAATATACGGGTAGCATCACTTTCTGAAACAATGGATGATATTAGTAAAAATGCACAGGAAATTACTAAAATTGCCAAGACCATAGAGGATATTGCTTATCAGACCAGCATTTTAGCTTTAAATGCATCTGTGGAGGCAGCCCGGGCAGGAAGTGCCGGAAAAGGATTTGTTGTAGTTGCCAATGAAGTAAAACAATTAGCATCAAGAAGTGCTGAAGCAGCAAAGAGTGCCGTGGAAATGGCAGGCAGTACAAAAGCTATCATACAAACAGGTGTAGAATTAACTGCCGATACAGCTGGTTCCTTTAAGGCAATTTCCAATGTTACTGACCAAATCAGTGCAATTTCAGACCAGTTAGTAACAGCAGTACAGGGACAGGAAGATGCCCTGGCTATTATGGAAGAGAGAATTGAAATTATTTCTTCTATTGCTGACAAAAATCTACAAAATGCCGGTGAAATGGAACAATCCAGTGGATTAATGTCAAAGGAAGCTGAAATACTTCAATCTCAGGTAGAAAAATTTGTTTTGAAGGGAGAAAGTAACAAATGAAACGAACAATAAGTATTGCATTACTTTGTTTGCTGCTTTTATCATTAACAGCCTGTGGTAGTGAAACAGCAGGCCTTCAGGATGGATACTATACTGCCCAGGCAGCAGAGTTTAGTCACGGATGGAAAGAATTTATTACAATTATGGTTAAGGGAGGAAATATTGTTTCCGTAGAGTATAATGCTGAAAATGCCAGTGGATTTATCAAAAGCTGGGATAATACATATATGCAGACAATGCTGCATTCTAATGGCACATATCCTAATGAATATACTCGTTATTATGCCAGTCAATTATTAGAAAAACAACGTGGAGATGGTATTGATGCAATATCAGGTGCAAGTTCTTCTTATGCATCATTTCAAAAACTGGCAGCAGCAGTGGTTGAGCAGGCTTTGCAGGGAGATTCCAGTATTATTATTGTAGATACATCTGAATAAAATTAAAATATAAAGAGAATGTTTTTTACGAGTAAAATTTTCATAGAAAAACATTCTCTTTTCTAATTATATAGAACAATCAATTATTCCGCCTTCCACCATAACTGGCTCGGCAATTACTTCTACTGGTATTTCTTCTCCCGAGAGTTCTAAAGAAACATTGTTGTTTATGGGAGAAGATTGTTTGTCTTTTTCCAGTTTATCAAACAAAGCTCTTAGGTATTTCATGTCCGCTTCTGCAATTTCACGCAATTCATCTGCCCGGTGTTTCTTTTTTAATCGATCAAGTTCTTCCGGTTCAAGCTCTTCTTCTATGATACCTGCAACTTCCTCTACCAGGTCATTAAATTCTGCTTCATTCGATAAACTGTCCATTAAATCATCCATGGATTCTTTCATAAGAGCCTGCAGTTCCTCCATGATCTTTAATAATTCATCGTCTATTACTTCCTTTTCGTCAAGTTCATCGTTACGGAAAATGTCTTCCATTTCAAGTTCCTGATCTTCCATGTTGTCAGTCTGATTATTATTTTGTTTTGCATCTTCTTCCTGCTGCAGGTGCTTCATTCGTTTTTTGGCTATGCGTTCCATTTTTTTTGCATGAACAATTGCTGCACGCAGTTCCCGGTCATCAAAATTTCCGGAACTTTGTTTTTTTAAAAGCTCTGCCACCTTTCCCCGTGCTTTTGTTAAAACTTTTCTTGCATTGGCGGGAGTTTTTGAAAGCATAATTTGAGAAGAAATCTGCTTAAAATTGTATTGTAAGGGTTTCTTTTTTTTCCTGGAATTGTTTGAAGATTTGGAAGAACGTGAAGTTCTAATTGTTCCAACTACGTTTCCTTTTATATTTGATCTGCCAATACCCATTACACTCATGCCATCATCCTCCTTGATATCAGCAATGTGCCATTTGATTTCTGATAAATCCTTTTATCAGATCTATATACTTACAATTAATATATCGGCAGATTTTAGAACAAAAATTATCTGAAAAATAAAAGCTCATGACAAAAAAAACAGATTATATTACAAAAGAGATTTTTCATATTACTTTCCTGGCAGGGTTACAGTAAAAACAGAACCGGAAGGAAATGCATCTGACACTGTAATAGTACCATGATGGGCAGTGATAATTTCATAAGCAATAGAAAGCCCCAGTCCAAAATGGTTTTTTGTACTTCGGGATTTTTCCGCCCGATAAAAGCGGTCAAAAATTTTTTTCTTATCCTGGTCAGGTATGCCGATTCCATTATCTTTTATAGAAATTTTAAAAGTGTTTTTTCTATAGAAAAGAGAAATTTGTATTTTTCCAGATTCAGGAGTATAGCTGACCGCGTTGTGCAGCAAAATAGAAACCACCTGACTGATACGGTTTGTGTCCATAGGACATAGAGGAATAGTATTTTCGGGAAGCTCTAATAAAAGTGCGATTGATTTTTCTTTAGCAAGAGGTTCGAAAGCTTCGTAGGAATTGATCAGCAGAGTATCCAGTTCAGCAGGTTTTATTTGAATGGAAAACTGATGATTATCTGATCCGGAAAGGGTGAGCAAATCATTAATTAAAGTAGACATTCGCATTCCTTCCTGACAGATATTTTTTATAAAGCCGGCCTGTTCCTCAATAGAAGCATTTTTGCAGCATTCTGCAGAAGATAGAATTACTGCTAAAGGAGTTCGCAGTTCATGAGAAGCAGAAGCTACAAATTGGATTTGTTTTTTCTGATTTTCTATAATGGGTTTTAAAAGTTTTCCTGTAAAAATCCAGGAAAAAAGCGTCAGAAGAAAAATTGCCGCACCATCAATTGCAAAAAATCGAATCCGCTGGTTAGAAATTTGTTTTTTTAATAGATGCAGAGGTGACAAAATAATAACCTGAAGGATGGATTTAGATTTTTCAATTTCAATAACACCGCAAAAATAATTTTCATTTGTGATTTTTGATTTAAATTGAAACTGTACATGATGACTGATATATGAAGAGTAAGAAACAGAATTTTCTGTATGGTCAATTAAAAACATCTGTTGGTAAATATTCATGCTTTCCTGCATAAGTTTTTCTTGAGAAACATCATAAAAGTTTGATAATTGATTGTATAAAAAGGGTGTACCATTATCTAAAACAAAAAAGATATAATTATTCTGAGTTTCCATTTTAGAGAGCCATTCCATGGTAATTATTGATTGTGTTTCTAAATTAGTGGAAATAGTATTTATATCATTTTTAAAAGAATTATATTGATTTTGATAAAGATTCTTTTCAGAAACATAAAGGTAACCAAAAGACATGATAATCATAATGGCAGCAGTGATTCCTGTAGATAAAATTGTAAGGCGCAAATGTACCTTTTTGTACATAATCTACCTCCATCTTTTTAAACCTTTAATTGTTTTCATAAATAACGGGATTATTAATCGTTTAAATCTTTCAGGCAGTAACCAATTCCTCTGATAGTTTTAATTTGAAGTCTGCTTCCTACCCCTTTTAATCTCCGCCTTATGAAATGAATGTAATTGTCAAGATTACCTTCCTCTACGTCACTGTCAGGCCCCCATACCTTTAAAAGAAGAATGCTTCTCGAAAGTGTCTGGTTTTTTCTGCGTAAAAAAGTTTCCAATAATGCAGCTTCACGTTTAGAAAGAGTGCAGTTTCCGCTTGGTCCTGACAGGCGTCCTTCCTGGTTGTACCATGTAATGTCGGAAACAGTAAGAATATCGTCGTTACTTAAAGTCTGAGGACGTCTGCATATGCACCGGATTCTTGCAAGAAGCTCTTCAAAGGCAAAGGGCTTTACAAGATAGTCGTCAGCGCCAAGGTCAAGGCCGGTCACTTTGTCAGATAAGGTGCCAAGAGCAGTAAGCAGGATAACAGGAGTCGTGATTCTATTTTTTCTAAGATAAGTAAGTACTTTGGTTCCCTCCATATTAGGAAGCATCCTGTCAAGCAATATAATGTCGTATATATTATTTTCTCCGTAAAAGCATGCTTCCTCACCATCATAACAGGCATCTACGGTAAATCCTTCTTTTTCCAGTTTAAAAACAAGGGTTTTATTTAATTTTTCGTCGTCTTCCACAAGTAAAATTCTCATTGTATATTCCCCTTTGAAACATATAATATATTATTTTACTATGGAATTCTTTAAAAATTCTCTAAGAATATATTTATTGTAAGTTTTATAAATCAGGCTGTAATAGAAATTCCTGTTCAGCCCTTTCTATTTTCATAATTTTCTCCTGATATTCAGGGTACTTTGTAAGAAAACGATCAATAATATTAAAATCTCCCCAAAAGTGCATAGGAAATACATAATGACTGTTTGTATATTCCAAAAATGATTCAATTCCCAAGTAAGCGTCCTTTTCCTGTCTGGGATCTAAAGGAACAAATGCCACATCAATTTTTTTATCTTTTAGTTTTTCCAGTTCCCTGTAATAGGCACTTGTCATGGAGTTATTATATTGTTTGGTCTCCCCTTCCCATACCCATAAATTTAAATCTCCTGCGTGGTAATAGGTTTTTTCTTTATCGTGGATAAGGAAAGCAACGCCAGTATCGGTAGATCTTAATGTTTCTATAGAAAGCAGACCATGCCCGGAAATTGTAATTTCCTGAACAATATTTTTATTTACAATATGTATATGTTCCTTTAAGGAAATTTCCTGTTCCTTATATTTAACCATCTGCCATTTAACAGGTACGTCTTTAGAAAGAATGTAATATATATTGGGAAATTCTTTTATCAGTTCAAAAATTTCAGGGTTATAATGATCCCCATGTTTATGGCTGACAAAGACTAAAAGCGGTTTTTGTGAATTTATTTGTGGAAGTGTTCCCTTATAATAATCGAACAGAAAAGAAGCACTTTCTGTTTCAAGTAAAAAACCACTGTGTTCAATGTATGTAACTTTAAGCATGATTATCAATCCTTTCCTTTTTATTCCCATGGGCAGCAAATTAGGTGACTGCCTGGCCGAGGCATTTGACTGCATTGATTATAGCAGTTTTTACTGCTGTGGGCAATGAAACAGTCAGCTGCAATAGAAACATTTGAAAAACAGATTTAGAGAATCTTTAGAGATTTTCCTGCTATGATAATACATGAATTTAGTGTAAAGGAGTGGAAAAATATGAAAAAAATAACTTTAACTATGTGTGTATGCGGGATTTGTCTGACGGTAATGATTGGATGTCAAAGCAAGGAAACAGATATCCCATCTGTTGAGATCGTGGAAACACTGGGTGAACAAGGAACAGATGATTCTTCTGAAAATGATGCATTACCTGAAATGAAAGACGAAGCAGAAAAAGAAAATAGTGGGGAAAATGAATCAGAAGAGAAAAGCTTTACAGATTTGTCAAAAGAAGAAGTACCTGATGCAGAAATCAACACCAGCCAATTTACAGATGAAATGTATGGAGATGTTATGGAAATTATATCTGCAGAAAAGACTGTAATAGTTAGCAGGTTAGATGTAGACGGAGATGTTTTAATTTCGCCTGTTGAGGGTAGTGAAGAATTGGTTTCCGTTTATTTTACCAATGATGCGCAATTTATTTTAGAAACAGGAAAAGCAGATGGCAGTGATGTTAACAGGCAGGAAGCTGACTTTTCAAGTATTCAGGCAGGGGACAGTTTGAAGTTGAAAGGAACGGAAAATACAGTTGGTACGGAATTTTTGGCTACAGAGGTGGAAATTATTCGTGTAATTGATTAATACATCATATCAAATGCTTATAAAAGGAAGGAATAGGAAAAGTATGAAAAAAGTAAAAAGGATAATGGCAGTTATCATGTTGTTTGCCATGATAATGACTATGGCTTCAGGCTGCGGCAGTGAACCAGCAGTTCAGGGAAATACAGAAACAGAAAATCAGGAGGAAAATAAACCTGATGACGAAGAAAAAACAGATGAGCCGGTTGCAATGGGGCGGTATGTGGAACAGGTAACAGATTTGTCCGAACAAATTGGAGGCTACAAGAATAAAATTTATAAACTGTCCGACGGACAGATTATAATATCTGATGAATATCAGGATTTTATTGTGTCAAAGGACAATGGCGCCACCTGGGAAACCTATCAGCAGGATTGGTTCAGTAAGCTGCTTGAGGATAAAACTTATATTCATGATATACAGGTAGGAATGGACGGAACCGTATATGTTGTTGTAGAAACAGAAAATGATTCGGAAGCAGAAAATGCAGAGGATGCTTTAATAACAGAAGAAAATTATGTATCTGAAGTTAGTAACAGACTTTTGATTGTGAAGCCGGATGGAACAAAGCAGTATGTAGAAACACCTGTGGAAGGAAAATGGATATACAGTGTCTGGGTGTCTGAAAATGGAAGAGTCTTTATTACAATGTTTGGGGAGCCTATTTATGAAGTAAAAGAAGATGGAAGCTGTGAACCGTTCCTTACGGTAGACCAGATACCGGCGCTGATTCAGTTTCAGGGAAATTTGATGATTATAGACGGGTATGATTATGATGGGTATCTGATCTATGATATGGAGAAAAAAACCTATGTAGAAGATGAAGTACTGGCAGATTTTATTACGGAAAATTACAAAAACAGAGATACCAACGGAGGCAGCTGGCATGATTTATATTTTTGCACAAAAGAGGAAGGAGTTCTCTATCTTGCAGGGGAAAAAGGGCTGTATCGGCATGTAATTGGCGGAAGCGTTATGGAGCAGATTGTTGACGGAAGCCTTAGTACTTTTGGCAGTCCTGCAAACAATTTGGAGGGAGTTATTCCCTTAGATAATAATGAGTTTCTGGTATTATTTACCGGAGGAAAGCTGATAAAGTATGTTTATGATCCTGACATTCCCACAGTGCCTAATGAAAAATTAAATATTTACAGCTTAAAACAAAATGATACGGTTCGTCAGGCGGTATCCTTGTATCAGGCAGCTAATCCGGAGGTTTATGTACAATATGAAGTAGGAATTGATGAAAACAGTTCCGTTACGAAAGAGGACGCACTAAAAAGCTTAAATACCAGGATTATGGCCGGAAATGGACCTGATGTTTTAATTTTGGATAATATGCCTATGGATGCTTATGTAGATAAAGGACTTTTAATGGATCTAAAGCCTATGCTTGAGAGCCTGGAAGAAGATAGTGCAGTCTTTGCAAATATTGTGAATGCTTTTGAAAAAAATGGAAAAGTATATATGATGCCCTGTGAAATCAATCTGCCTGTAATTTTAGGAAGAGAAAAAACTGTTTCTTCTATGAATGACCTGAAAAGTATGGCAGATGGGGTAGAAAAAATGCGTGATGAAATATCCGGCGCAGATCTGATTGGAATTGCCTCAGAAAGAGGAATCATGAAAATGTTTGCCATGACTTGTGTTCCTTCCTGGAAAACAGAAAATGGAGAAATTAATATTCAGAATATATCGGATTTTCTTGAAGAGACAAAGCGGATTTATGATGCACAAATGAACGGTCTTGACAGTCAGATCAAAGAATATTGGGATAATTTAAATGATTACTATATGGAAGATATGGGAATTTTGAGAGAGGATTCCAAATATTTCAGAATAGGATTGGATGAAATTGGGTTTGTTGGAAAGAGCAGGCAAATGGTAAGCGGATCAATTTACGATATTTTTGCTTATGCAATGAGCACTTCCGTACCCAGAATTAAGAATTTTGAGGATAGTAAGCTTAAACTTATGCCTGGTCAAAGTCAGAATGTATTTTGGGCACAGACCATAGCAGGTATCAGTGCGGCATCGAAAAATACAGAACGGGGAGAAGAGTTTTTAAAGGTGCTTTTGGGAAAAGAAAATCAGGTCTCTACCTTTTTAGGACTTCCTGTGAATAAGGCAGCCTTAGAGGAAAAACTGATTCCCAGTGAAAAGGTTGGAGAAAACGGAGAATACTCCTCTATAGCCAGCAGTGACGGGGAAGGAAACTATGTTGAAATGACTATTTACTGGCCGGATGAAGAAATAATTAATATGCTCCGCGGATGGATAGAAAATGCTTCCACGCCTTATATAGAGGATGTGAGGCTAGAGGATGCGGTATATAAAGAAGGTGCTTTATATATGCGCGGAGAAAAGAGTCTGGAAGAAGCTGTTATGGCAATAGAAAAAAGTGTTGCACTGTATATGGCTGAATAAGAGAATATAATGGTTGGTGATGGAATGTTTTTTTTTAAAAATAAAAAAAGGAACAAGGAAAATAGGGCATTTTTCCTGTTCCTTGCCCCCAGCCTTTTGGGGGTGGTTATCTTTGTAGTACTGCCCTTTTTGGATGTATTTAAAAGATCTTTTACAACGGCAGTAACTGGACAGTTTCGGGGAATTGAGAATTATAAAATTATTTTTACCAATCAGGCTTTTCATCTGGCAGTTAAAAATACACTGTATTTTACAGCAGTCTGCATTCCATTGCTGGTAATAACAGGATTTTTAATTGCACTTCCTCTTAGCAGGTTAAAAAGTGCAGGAACCATAAAATCTCTTTATTTGTTTCCTCTTGCCATGCCGGTTGCAACCATTGTGATGGTATGGAAAATGCTGTTTTATAAGCAGGGAATTTTTAATCTGGCATTTACCAGTCTGGGTGAATGGACAGGACTTTGGGGGGAAATACATACAGATTATCTGGGTACAGGAGCAGCATTCTGGGTGCTGGTATGCAGTTATATATGGAAAAATACGGGATACACAATTGTTTTATGGCTTGCAGGTATTTTAGGGATTCCCACGGAGATTTTAGATGCGGCAAGGGTAGATGGAGCGGGGAGTTTTCAAAGGGTATGGTATGTAGTTCTGCCAAATTTAAAAGGAAGCCTTTATACTATTGTTATTTTGTCCTTTTTAAATTCCTTTAAAATCTACAGGGAAGCGTATCTGGTAGCAGGCTCCTACCCTCATCAAAGCATTTATCTGCTCCAGCATTTGTTTAATAACTGGTTTGTAAATTTAGAATTTGACAAAATGGCAGCAGCGGCAATATGTACCGGAGGATTTTTATTTGTTGTAATTATTTTATTGCAAAGGGTTTGGGACAAAAATGAAGTATGAAGAGGGAAAGGCAAGGAAAAAATATAGATATAAGTTAACCGGAAATATGAGAAACAGACTGACAATAATTATGCTGTTAATACCGGCTTTATTTACTGTTTTGCCAATTGTCCTGCTTCTTACAGGCTCAGTGATGGATCAGTATGAATTAAAAGGCTATTTAAATTCTATTTTTACAGATGGATTAGAGTTTATTAGTTGGAAACTGATGCCCGATTATCCAACTTTTGAAAATTATGGAAGGCTTCTATTTGTAAGTCCTCAATTTTTTGTGTTGTTTTGGAATTCTATAAAAATGACAGCATGGATATTGTCAGGACAGCTTCTTGTGGGTGTGCCTGCAGCATGGGCATTTGCAGTTTATAAGGTGCGGGGCAGCAGATTCCTTTTTGCGTTTTATGTGGTGCTGATGCTTTTACCCTTCCAGGTTACTATGCTTTCCAGCTATTTGATGCTGGATAAATTGTCCTTGCTGAATACACAATCGGCAGTTATTTTGCCGGCAGTATTTTCTACTTTTCCTGTATTTCTTTGTTATGGAGGATTTCGCAGTATTCCGGCACAGCTTTATGAAGCTGCCAGAATAGACGGGGCAGGTGAAGGATTTATTTTCTTTAAAATAGGACTTCCTTTGGGGAAAAATGGGATTTTGTCAGCGCTGGTGCTGGGATTTTTGGAATATTGGAATATGGTTGAGCAGCCCATGGCTTTTCTGGAAGAAAAAGCATTATGGCCATTGTCTTTATATTTGCCGGAAATTACCTGGGCCCGGGCCGGTTATGCCTTTTGTGCATCCATTATTACTTTAATACCTGCAGTATTTGTATTTGTCATGGGGCAGGATTATCTGGAACAGGGAATTATATATTCAGGATTAAAAGAATAAGGAGAGGTGTAGGTACATACATGATTAAGAAAAAGGCTGTTACAGGGTTTATTTTATTTTTAGCAGGTATGTGGATTTGTACTTTAATTTCAAAAAGTGTATATACTTCCAAACTGCCGGTAGTAAATACTGCCTCGCCGGAAAGCAAATATATTGAACATAGAGTGGAGGCGGAAGGGATTGTAATAGAAGGAGGAAAACAGGCGGTCACCGCCCTTTCCGGCCTTCGTGTGGAGTCAGTCACAGTCCGCGTTGGAGATAAGATTGAAGAAGGAGATATTCTTTTTCAGGTGGATCTGGAAGATTTAAAAGAGTTAATTGAAGAAAAACAGGATAAAATCAGTGTTCTTCAGGCGGAAATTAATACCCTTTTGGAAAATAAGGCGCTTGCACAGGAAAGAAAGGAACTGGAAGAAGCACGTGCCAGAGAAGATTATGATACTACATCAAGATTAGAAAATACGGATGTAGGCCGTGCTCAGGACAGGTATGTGCGTGCTCAACAGGCTTTGGAGGATTTTTTAAATGATCCGGGATCTATGGATGAGGAATCAAGAAGGCAGCAGGAACAGATTTTAAGGGATGCAGTGCAGGAAGCGGCATACGGGGAAGCAGATGCAAAGAGAGATCGGGATCAGGCAATCAAAGACGCGGAAAGAGGAGTAGAAGATATTCTTTTTCCTGAAGGTTCAGATTCTGCCTTGTCTGTATCACAGATGAATCTTGCTGCATTAAAAGAAGAACTGGAGCCTTTTACTAAGATTTTAAATGAAGAGGGAATCATAAAAGCGGATATGGCGGGAACTGTTACAGATATTTTTGTATCCGCCGGAGGCAGGGTGCCTGATGGGGCAGCAGTTTTACTGACAGATGATACACTTCCCTGTCAGTTTAAGGTATTTCTTGATAAGGAACAGAAAAAATATATTGGTGTGGGAGACTCAGCAACTGTCAAGCTGGACGGAGGCAGCAGCCTGGATACAACTGTTAATTATTTTATGGAAAGTCAGACTATGCCGGGCAGCTTTGAAGTAACCATTGAACTGCCGCAGAATATGGGAATTCCAGGTCTTTCAGGAAAGATCATTTATTCAAAACAGGGAGAAAAATATGAATGCTGTGTTTCTCCTGAAGCAGTTTATATAACAAATACGAAATGTTTTGTATATGTACTAAAAACCCGGGAGGGAATTTTAGGAGAAGAATATTATGTGGAAGAAGTAACGGTGAGGATATTGGATCAAAATGATGCCTGGGTGGCAATTGAATCCGGTATGCTTGATAAAGAAAGTAAAATCATCACCTCTGCCGATAAAGAATTCAGCAAAGGTGATGTAGTAAGGTGGATTGAATAAGTTATATATACAAGCTTTATTTTGTTTTAAACTGCATATGATACAGGTCCGCATAAATTCCGTTTTTGGCAAGCAGTTCTTCATGGGTTCCGCTTTCCGATATGCCTTTTTCCGTAAGTACTAAAATTTTCTGGGCATTGCGGATAGTGGAAAGCCTGTGTGCGATTACAAAGGTGGTACGGTTTCTGGCAAGTTTTTCCAAAGATTCCTGAACCACCTTTTCACTTTCATTATCCAGTGCGGAAGTAGCTTCGTCAAAAATTAAAACAGGCGGATTTTTTAGAAAAACTCTGGCAATTGACAGCCTTTGTTTTTGACCGCCGGACAGCTTAATACCCCTTTGGCCGATGTTGGTGTCATACCCTTCCGGCAGATTCATAATAAATTCATGGGCATTGGCATTTTGAGCAGCGGCAACGATCTGGGCATCTGTTGCACTTGGGCAGCCATAACGGATATTATCCATTACGCTTCCGGTGAAAAGGTATATATCCTGTTGTACAATGCCGATATTATTTCTAAGGCTTTTTAAAGTAAACTCCCGGATATCGGTTCCATCCATTAAAATCTGCCCTTTTGTCACATCATAAAATCTGGGAATTAAACTGCAGAGCGTTGATTTTCCTACGCCGGAGGTACCAACTAATGCAACGTATTCTCCTTCTTTTACGTGAAGGTTTAAATTAGAAAGAACAGTTTCAGAATCATCTTCATAGCGGAAGGAAACATTTTCAAAGATAATATCGCCCTTTGCATTTATCAGTTCTTTTGCGTCGGGGCTGTCAGTGATATCCGGATTTATTTTTAAAATTTCAAGAAATCTTGTGTAGCCGGAAGCACCGTTTTGGAATTGTTCCGTGAAATTTATCAGCTTTTTAATTGGTTCCGTAAAATTGTTAATGTAGAGCAAAAAGGTGATCAGGTCGGTAATGGAGATCATTTGAAAAGTAATAAAAGCAGCGCCTGCGGCAATTACAATTACACTAATTAAGGTAGTAAAAGCACCAAGCCCCGAGTGATACAGCCCCATATATTTGTAGCTTTCTTTTTTGCTTTCTACAAAGCGGTCATTTCCAGCTTTAAATTTATCCATTTCAATTTCTTCATTGGCAAATGACTTCACTACCCGGATTCCCGAAAGATTATCTTCGATCTGCGAATTAATATCGGCAATTCTTGCCCTGTTTTTTACAAAAGCACGTTTCATGCGCACATTAAAATAAAATGCGTAAATAAGCATAACAGGTACAATTGCAAAAGCCACCAAAGCAAGCCTCCAGTTAATGGATAGCAAAATGGCAAAAGAACCAAAAAGCTTGATAATGGAAATCACCATATCTTCTGGACCATGATGAAACAATTCGCTGATATCAAACAAATCGTTAGTAACGCGGCTCATTAACTGCCCTACTTTTTGATTGTCAAAAAAGCTAAAGGACAGTTTTTGGTAATGTGCAAAAATTTCATTTCGCATATTGTATTCCATCTTAGCCCCCATCATGTGGCCATAATAAGCAATGAAATAATTGCAGTAGCATTCCAGTAAAACAAGCAAAGCCATAATTCCGGTCAGTACAAGAATCCTATGAAGAGATTGTGAAGAATCCTGATAAATTACATCACTGGTGATGTAGCGGATAATAAGGGGGATGATTAATGTAACCGCAGCGCCCATACAGGCAAACAGCATGTCGGCTGCAAATATTTTTTTGTATGGCTTGTAATAAGACAGAAATTTTTTCCATTCGTGTTTT
>OFFB01001194.1_pt1 | contig 16899 bp, 21 predicted proteins | sample 1521281 | NCBI WGS metagenome assembly OFFB01 (sample SAMEA3504109, study PRJEB24116) | mouse gut metagenome | biome: mouse gut; feature: mouse-associated habitat; material: faeces | place: Denmark | collected 2011
TTTCAAGTGATTTGCGGAAAAGTTTGGATTTCTCCTAAGTTTGGATTTGTGGGAATGTGGATAACTGGCTGCTCTTTTGGGGCTGTGGGAAACGCTGTTTGCAGGACGTGGGAAAGCCGCACTTTGGCTTTTCCATGTGCTGTGAATGGCGTTTTCCATAGCCCCATAGCCTGTTATCCACATTTCCACGGCGCAAATCTTTTATGCCCTGTCACTGTTTCGGGACAAGCCCCATGCGGCGGGCTATTTCCTCCGCGTAAAGCTCCACATAACGGCGTTCCATTTCTTCCCGCCACTGCCAATATTCCTGTATTGCTGCGTCAATGGCGTTTGCCGTTTCCAGCAGCCACTTCATTTCAAGCTGCTTCCGCTGTTTCTCCTGTTTCTTTCTGATACGCTTATTCATTTCTTGCGTCCTCCTGTAAATGCGCCCGGTTCTTCTCGTAAAGCCGTTCACAATCCTTGATAAACTTCCGTAAGGCAGCTTGCCGCCGCTGTTCCTCCCGGATTTTCGGGTTGATAAGCACCGTAAACCGCCGCTTATCATTTCCGGGGTGTTCATTCATGGTCTGTGTCCTCCTGTAAGCCCTCCCCGTCAATCTCGTAGTAGTCAAATTCCTCGTCCGGCTTCACAATGGCGGGGCGGCGTTTGATGTGCTTTTCCATGTCAAAGGCGTTTTTCGGGTCTGCGTCGGAGAGGTACTTGTATTTCGGGTGTTTCGTTATATCGAATTTATCCGAAAAGAACGGACGTACCCCGCGCACCTGTAAAATGCACTTGCCCCCGTCCATAACCGCGATTTCATCTTCGGTCATAAGCTGCTTTCCCATTTTCTGATAGTTCAGCCCGTGGGAAAGCTCCCGCCCCCGCGTTTCGGACGTGTTGAAGCTGTCTATGGTTTCTTTTCCTAAAAGCTCCGACATTTCTTTGAGCGTCGTTTTTTCCTTGCCGCCTAAGAAAAGCGTCGTGTCGCAATTCCCGCTTATGGTGTCCGCGTTGTCCTTGTAGATTGCCTTTAGCTGTGACTGGCTCTGCAAGATGATTGACGCGGATATTTCCCGGCTCCGTATCGTTGCAATGAGCTTTTCAAACTTTGGTATCTGCCCGATATTCGCAAATTCATCAAGTAAGCACCTTACATGGACGGGAAGCCGCCCGCCGTATTCATCATCTGCCTTGTCGCACAAGAGGTTGAATAGCTGTGTGTAGAGAATACTCACGACAAAGTTAAAGGTGTCGTCGGTGTCGCTGATAATCACGAAAAGGGCGGTCTTTCTGTCGCCTATGGTGTCAAGCTCCATTTCGTCGGTTTCCATAAGCTCCCGCAGCTCCTTAATGTCGAATGGGGCTAACCTCGCGCCGCATGAGATAAGTATGCTTTTTGCGGTCTTGCCTGTTGCCACTTGTCAAGGACTGATTAATCATTATGAAAAATATTTTATTCTACGCTACCATTTTTGCACTGCTTAATCTTCATCTTCTGATTTAAAATTGTCATTAATAATAATTCTTTTCAGCTTATCATATGCATCTTCGGTACTGGTTGTACTAAAATGTATTGCTATTTCATATGTTGTTTTATCAATTTTCTTTTTAGTTTGATGAATATTATCAGTAATTAAATTCTTCTGCATTTTTATCTTTTCCTTTCCATAATCATAATGTTCGGTCAAATTTTTTTATCTGCTCCTTTGTCTGCTCTATGTATTTTTTGACATTTTCCATTTTGGAAGTATCTTCTTGCAGCTTTCGCACTTTCTGTTCAAGACTGTTATGTTCATTCATAAGTACTGCAATTTCATTTTTCCATGCAATCGGCTTTAAAGTTGCTTTCTTTCCCAAATGCTCAACTAAATATTTTTCAGCCTGATTATATAAAGCAAGTTCATTTCTATAACGCTTCATGAATGATGCCTGCTTTTTAGGTTCGGTTTCTTTATATTCTGTATGATAGCCTTTATATTTCAAATAATCTTCTGTATACTTTACCAAATCTTTTTTCTCTTTAAGCAACTTTTCAATCTGCTTACCCTGCATGGCAGTTTTCCAACATTGTTTTTGCATTTCTTCAACTTCTTTTTGTAAATCTGACAAAGACGTAATATTTTTTTCCTGAAAAAAATTAACCGTTTTTTCATCAAAATGTATAACTGTTTTTTTCTCATTTGAATTATCTTGTTGCTCAATTATTTTCTTAGCGATACCTAGCTTTTCATTAATTGTAAGTGGTTTTGAATCAGCATTCAAAAACTCTTCTTTTTGAATCATTAATTCTTTTATCCATATTTTTAACTTGTAAAGTTTGTTCTTTATTTTTTTCAGTCGTTTATTATAAGTAATTATTTGACGGTTTCTTTCACATTTTTCTGTTGGAATCCCTCTTTGTTCCATCTGGGTTGCTGATACCCCAATATGAATGGTTGGTACCTGTTCTATGCCCTGTCTTTCATAGGAACGGTGGTCAACCTTTCTTTGTATTTTTTGTTTTTCTAATGAGCGGTTAATACAATCTGCCCATGCTTCTCTCCAAACCTCCGCTTTTTCTTTGTTGTTCCAATCTACAGTATCAACTTTCCGGCTTTTGTAATTACCGTTTTTCAAAATAATCTTTTGATTATTTTTATCTAGAATATACTCTTTTTTAGACTTTGCTCCCCATTCTCCAGATTTTTCCAGCGGACGCATAGTTAGCATAATATGTGCATGAGGGTTTCCATCCTTTTTGTCATGAATTGCAAAATCAGCACACATTCCGCATGATACGAAATTCTTTTTCACAAATTCCTTTACAAGCTGTATTTGCTGTTCCCTGTTAAGTTCTACTGGAAGAGCTACTTCAATTTCTCTGGCAAGCTGTGCATTTTTGGACTTTTCAATTTTCTCTACGCTGTTCCATAAAACAGAACGATTAATCAATTCAGCCGGTGCACGATTAGGCAACATAATCTCTTTATATACAATTCCTCCCTTTTTTGTATAGTCATGAATAATACCGTCATATTCATTTATAATTTTTTCCCCACTTCTATATGCAGAAGCAGCTACCGCTGATTTTCCCTTTCCTCTGCTAATTATTTTTATACTGCAATGATAAATTGCCATATTAATAACCTTCCTCTCTATTTGTTTTTATATAAATTTTGTACCAAATAATATATAGCAACACAGTACATCATCTGTCGTGAAACATACCATAGGGTAGGGCTTTAGCCCGTAGGGGAATTATGATTCCCCTATTGCCTGTAGCAAGACAGGGAATCCGCCCTCGGCAGAGCGCACGCACCCTTTAGGGTGTATAAGTGCGCCCTTGTCAAAACAAGGGAACTTTAATGTTCCCCATTTTCTTTTTCACATTTGAGCAAAAATTCCTGCACTTGTTGCAATTGCAACGCTATTTCCAGTAATGCTTTTATCTGTTCATTTTTATATTGCTCTGGTTTTTCCAGTAAACTTTCTAAAATTGCTCCACGTTCAATAAGTCGGTGAGTTCTTATTTTGCGTTCCTCTGCTTTTTTTTGGTTAAGTAATTTCTTTTTGCGATTCTGCAATTGTCGTATTTCTTCTTCTGCTTTCGCAATTTGTTCACTGATATTGGTCATATATTTTCTCCTTTGTATTGTCGTTAAAATGAATATTATTCTTTATATTTAAAATTATTTTCTTACTACTCCCCATATCGTTTTGAGCATTAGACATGTAAAAAGTACATTTCTTGAAATGTAAAAAATTCACTTCTTGCGTTCCGAAAACCGGAATGTAATAATACTGATAAAGAAATATAGAGTATATTACTCCTCCTCTATCCTCCTCACCGCTTTTTCTTCCTCCTGTTCTCACACAACAATTTTTTTAATATATATCCGGCTCGGTTTTCCCTGCCCCTGCCTTACAGTCTCTATCAGTCCTATCCCCTCCTTAACGTCTAATTCCTTCACTACCTTTACTGCCTTGTCATTACCACAGTGAAACATCCTTTTCACTTCTCCTATGGGGTAATACACATAAATGCGCCCTTTCTCATCCTTCCAGCCATTTCTTCCTGACAATCCCATGCGGTCAGCCATTATGCCATATAACAGCTTCGCTTCCGCTGACAGGCCGGAAAAATCCCTCTCTCTGAATAACAGCTTGGGGATGCGGTAATATTCAAACTGCTCGTTTTGCTTCTCCAAAAAATATTCAAACTGCATTTTTTCTCTCCTTTCCCTGTTCCAACTGTATTTTTTACGCCTTTCCTCCCATCATTGAACATTTTCCCGTTTCCTGCTTTTCACTTTCCGTTTTCCCTGTCCGAACAGGGAAAATAAAGCAAAAATGCCCTGCCTGTCAGTTTTTCGCCAAACGTTTTGTCGCCTGTGCTTTTTGTTCTTCTGTTAGACGTATTGTACGCTTTTTGGTTCTAATACTGATAAATTCCTTTGGCATGACATAGGTCTTGCTTACACTGTCAGATTTTATGCATTGGAAGCTGACCGGATTCAACGCTACCAGTTTGTCCATTTTCCTTATCCATGATGGATAGGAAGTGTAAATGACCGCATTCCCTTCATTGGGTGAAAAACTGATGTTCACTTCCTGTTCTTCTTTTGACAGTTTCATAATTTTTCTTCCTCCTTCCTGCATTTATTTATTACAAAAGCCCTGCATGGCAACTAACGTTTACCATAACAGGGCTTTATGTATTCTTTTTTGCAAAAAAAGGACTGCACCCGGCAGTCCTTTTCACTCTTTTATCTGTTGTTATGTTAGACAACTTTATTGTCTGTTAAAAAAATATCCGTCATTAATGCAATCCCAAGGCGGAAACCATAAGCAAAACTTTCAAAAGTCTGCATATTGGATATTCTTTCTTCCAACTGTATTATCTCTTCAAATTGTTTTTTGTGTTCCGGCAGAAGTCCTTTCCTGAATTTTTCAGCCAGTCTTTCAGACTCATAACAGTGCTTTCTGTAATCAGGTTCTTGGGGGACGATTGCTTCAGCAGGATAAATGTCGCCATCATAAAGCTGTTTCAAAATTGATTTTCGCATATCTCTACTGCCCCCTGTCATTCGTAATTTCCATGACCATCAACGCTCCTAACTTATACCCTATCTTGAACACTTCAACTTCATCAATGGAAGTGGCTTGATATAACAGCTTTTTAAAGTCTTGGAAATGCTGGCAGTCATCTTTTGACAGCCTGCTGGTCAGATATCTTTCCCCTTCATCAAGTTTTTTTATATTTGGATTCTGGAACATTCTGACGCTCACAGGGATTTATTCTTCCAAAATAAAAGTCATGAAGTATGGATTTCATTTCTTTCTTCCCCCCTTCTGCCTAAGATATCATCTGTACTCATAAATATCTCTGCCATCAAAAGCACGCCCACTTTCATGGCATATGCAAAAATATCATACTGGATAATTTCATCAACATACGCCTGTGCATCACAATACCTGTTGAACACCTCTTTTGTTCCTTCATCCATTTTTTCCATCAATTCATCAAGATATCCGCGTTTCCTGTCTGCTGCTTTTTCTGCAGGCGAATCCTGTGAATGTATAACAACAGACGGATTGATATTGCCCTGATACAGCTCTTCAATAATACTCGTCATACAGCACTTTCTCCTTTCTTCATTCTGATTTGTTTTCTCAAAATCAACAATGCCTTGAATGGATTAAATGCGCATGATATAATATTTACGCATCAGTTGCCATCTGGCAGTTGTTGGCTGGGGAAGTGGTGCGTAGACTTTGCAGGTTGTACGCCACTTCCTCTCTTTATCAATCTTTTTCAAGATTATGCAATTTAATATAAACTACATCAATACCTTCTCGCACAATCTCTGACCGCGATTTTCCAGTAACCCTACAGCAATATTCCAGTTTTTCAAGTTCTTCCTTGTTCATTCTTGTTTCAACTCGAACTTGTTTGGGATTATCAGAATGCGGTCTTCCTGTTCTCGGACTCAATTCATCACCTCACTTTTTTTCCGTACAATAATATTATATCTTGTACGGATGAAAAATCAATACTTTTTTATACAATACCGCAGATCCGCCATTGAAATTTTCTCTTTCCTTACAATCACATAAAAAAGCAGGATTCCATTTAAGGTTTCCTGCTCTCTAAATTCCATAAATATTTATGTGATTTATAATTCCTCTAATTTTTCTGATAGCCTTTCTATTACACTCAAAGGTAACTCTAAAACTTCTGCTATTTCCTCACATGTATACTTTTCTTTTTCCAACATACGAATTGCAGTATTCTTTCTATCATCTGTAATCATTTCTTCTAATACTCCACTCATAATATATATACCCTCCTTATCCTCTTTATAATATCTTACAGTAGTAGCTAAAACCTCATAATTCATATCATCTGGATTAATGCAGGAAAAATCATGCATTAATTTTCCTAAATTAGAATCATCTTTATAAGATGCATTCACATATATAATATGGGAACCATCACCAAAATATTCTTCTGTTTCTCTAATATACCGTTCAATATGATATATCGGTTTATTTTTTCCAATCACATCATTTTCCGTTATAAATATAACATAAGTATCTGCAAGCTTATCAAAATAAACTCCTGTTGGCAAAATATTACTATCCATTAAACTGCTGTGATATCTTGCTCTTTTTACTCCTGCGCCGATATTTGCTTTCTGAACCTCAATGTTATACTTTTTTCCGGTTGAATCCGTTGCATAAATATCAAGTCGTAAGGAACGCCCTTTCAGGTTCTTCATGCTGTACTGTGTTGCTATACTATTCACTTTTATGTCAGGTTTGCTTAATATAATCCGAAGGACTAATTCAGTTGCTTCAACATTTTCCTCAAAGCATTTTGTCATAAAATTATCTTCAAGCAGATTTAATTTCTGAATGCGCTCTAGCAATTCATTATTATCTATCTCTGGTGTATTTGTTTTACTCAAACTGTAACCTCGTCTTTCCTGCAAACTTCTTTGCATAATTATTTTATCATGTAGCTTTATGTTTTACAATAAATTTTCTACATCATTATGCATCACCTGTATTTGGTCTGCTACATAATTTTTTCTGCTTTTGCTATCTTGGGCACGCCCTTATCAGCTACAATATAATAAATACCTTTTTCCCTGTTTTCTGCCCTGATACATTCTTTTTTAGCTTCCAGCTTCATTTTTCGTTTCGCCTTTAAACGTTCATCATAAATTTTTTGTTTTCCACTGGCTTTTCGCTTTAAATAATTTTGATGCATTCTTTCTTTTCTTGCTTCCTTTTTCCTTAATTCTTCTAACTGCTCCGGTGTTAGTTCTGGTTCCTCCATTGCAGGCGGAATAAACTGGCCGATAAGATTAAAGTATATTTCAATTTTCTGCGTTGTATCAACTCTCCCTTTGTGGTCACGTTCATGGACTACTATTTTTTCTACAAACTCATTCAGCATGTAAGTGGTAAGCTGTTCAAAATTTTCGTACCGCTTAACTAAGGCGATAAATCGCACAACCGATTTCATTTCTTTTTCATAGTGCTCTTGTAAATTCTTATATTCTGCGGCTTCCTGCATTAACTGTGTCTGCTCACTTTCATATTGGCTTGACAAAATTTCATATCGCTTATCAGATAATTTCCCAAGCACGTTATCTTCATAAATTTTTGCAATCAGAATTTCAAGTTCATTAATTCGTTTTTCACATACTCCCAAACGCTTCATCTTTATAGTTAAATTTGCACTCCGCCTACGCTCAATCTCTGTTTGTATTTCTTTTGCAAATGCTTCCCTGTCCACACTTGCATAGCGAATTACTTCTCTAATCATATCCGAAACAAGTTTCATGACATTATCTGCTCTAACGCGGTGTGCTGATCGGCAACGTGTACCTGTAGGCGTCTTACTATAATTAGCACAAGTATAATGCGCTATTCGCGTTCCATTGCTTTCTCTGTGAATATACATTTTACTGCCACAGTCTGCACAATACATTAATCCTGTAAGAGGATGTGCTTCTCCCCAGCCATCAGGATAACGCTTTACCTGCCCTCTTATCCTCTGTACATTGTCAAAGGTTTCTTGGTCTATGATAGGTTCATGAGTATTTTCAAAAATCAGCCATTGGTCTTTTGACACATAATGACTTTTTTTATCTTTAAAATGCTTTCTTGTCTTAAAATTTACTGTATGACCTAAATATTCATGTTTGGCAAGAATATTACATACTGTAGAACTGCACCAATTATATGGATTCTTAAATTCTTTATGCTGATGAAGTCCTAACCCTAATTGTGCCTGATGATATCCGGGAATTGGTATTTTATCCTCCGACAGCTTAGTAGCAATCCGATATGGACCATATCCTTCCATTGTCATTCGGAATATTCTGCGCACTATAACAGCCGCTTCTTCATCCACAATCCATTTTTCTTTATTCTCTGGTGCTTTTAAATAGCCATATGGCGGAGAACTTGCAACATGTCTGCCAGCTTGTCCTTTAGCCTGAAAAGTAGACTTTATTTTTTTACTTATATCTCTTGCATACCACTCATTCATAATATTTCTGAACGGAGTAAAATCGTCCTCTCCGTTAAAGCTGTCAACACCATCATTTACTGCAATCAGCCTTACTCCCACTTTCCTCATGGTTTCCATATACATTCCGACTTTCAGATAATCACGTCCCAATCGGCTCATATCTTTAATACAAACCACTTCAACCTTCCCATCTTCAATTTGTTCTAACATGGCCTGAAATCCGGGACGGTCAAAGCGTGTTCCCGATATGCCGTCGTCTGTGAAATGCTTAATATTGGAAAATCCATTTCTTTTTGCATATTCTTCTAATAACCGTTTTTGATTATAAATACTATTACTTTCTCCCTGTAATTCATCATCATGACTTAAACGCTCATATAATGCTGTGATTTTAGACTGATTCATAATTAATTACTCCTTTCCACTTTGTCTATTGCAGAGCTATGTAACTTGTTTTTTGTTTATCAAATAAACAATTCCCTTAAATTTTATATCGCCCGCCGCAAGTTTGTATTTTTGGTACTGCTTGACTGCAAAATGTTCCGGGTCTTTTTCTTCCAGACGTTCAAACATGAGGTCAACCGGGTTCTGGAAATCCTCGTCGTCCTCGCGGGCTTCCGACGCATTTATCATTTCAAGCAGCGTCGTGAAGTTCTTCTCGTCCTCCGGGGCTTCATACCAGATATAGCCGATTAGCGCGGTGTAGTAGAGCTTTTCCGCTTTCACCCAGAAATCCTCGCCGGATTTTTCCCCGTCGCCTTTGGTGTTGGCGATAATGGTATTGACTAACTTCAAAATGTCCTTTTCGCTCCGCAGATAGGCAAAGGGATTGTATTTCATGGATTTTTTGAAGTTAATCGTATTTAGCACTTTGATACGGTATTTGTACCGCTGTAACATTTTCCCGGTTTCCAAAATCAGTGTTCCTTTCGGGTCAGTGACGATATACGACGTTGGAAAATCCTTTGACGTACATTGCATGAGCGACGGTTTCACAAAGAACCGGGTCTTGCCGCTGCCGGAACCGCCGATTACAAGGATATTTTTGTTTCTTGCGTATTTCGGCTGCTTCGGGCGGCTGTTCATGGTAAGCCGTTCCGTCTGCGTTAAGGGGATATTATTCTCAAATACCGGGTCTGTGTACGGCTTTATGTCGTCAGCCCCGCCCCAACGCGCCGAACCGTATTCTGTCCCGCGGCGGTATTTCTTCGCGTTCTTGCCTTTGGTGTAGATAATCAGCCGGACAATGACCGCCCCCGCAATGCCTAAAGCTAAGTCTGCCGGGTGGAAGCTCGGCGCGATACTGGAAAAGGCGGCGGTAAAACCGTCCCCAAGATGTAGCAGCTTTGCGCTTGCGTCCGCGCCGGGGGAGAGCCGGACAGCCGCGCCCACTTTATCAAAGAGCCAGACAAAGAGCAGATACGGGAGATTTAAGATAAGCAGCTTCTTGATTTCCGGCTTCATAGCGATACCTCCCTGTCTTTGTTCTTGACCTTTGCCCGTTCCGCGTTCTTGCCCTGTGCAGCTTCTTTGAGGGTAGAGAGCAGCTTTCGGATTGAGGGCTTTTTCTCCTGTGTCAGCTTTTTTGCGGAAAATTCCTTAAAGGCTGCGGTCAGCACGTCCGCGTCCCGCCCCTTGAAGAAAACCAGATAGCGGGGCGGGCTTTCCGTCGCGTCCTTTTTCAGCGCAAAGTCGATACCGTACTTTTTCGCCGTACTCTCAAAGGCTTTGATATTGCCCTCGGTAATCTCAATGTTGGAAACGCCCGCGTTCTGCTTCATAAGCTGCTTTAAGCTCTGCTTGCCCTGTGGCGGTTTTGCAAGCTGCTTTTTGCCCTTTGACAGTATGGCTTTCATTGCCTTTTGGAGCGTCTGGGCGGTCAGCTTCCCGGTCTTGATGTAAAGGGCTATGGTCTTTTCGTTTACTTCGTCCTGCAATTTGTCGCGTCCTCCTTTCGCGTTTCTTTATGGGGCGGCGGTCAGATACGCACCCGCAGCCCGTTCAAGTCCTCGGCTCTGATACCCACAAGATACCAGTTGTCGCCGTACTCAATCCGGGTCGGCTTCCACTTGCCCCGCACGAATACGTCAAAGCACTCGCCGCAATGCAAGCCCCCGTAGTAGCTGTTTAAGTCAAAGCGGATGTCGTAACGGTCGGTGCGCTCGTCAAATACCAATGCTCCTGTCATTTTCTGTGCCATAATAAAATCCTCCTTTTGTGGTTGTGGGTGGTTACAGGCTTTCGCCCTCGTTGCATGAATAATAGTCCGGGTCGCCGTACTGCGGCTTTTTCGGTGACAGTGCGCCGCTTGCCATGTCATGGGCGACAAGGGAAGTGTAATAATTGCCGATAGTGGACGGGGCGTTGAAAAGGGCTGCTTTCAGATATTGCTTGATGTTGCGGATTTTCGTTGTGTTCTCCCGCATACAGTCAAGCACAAAGCGGATATGCTCGCCGTCCAGTTTCATAAACTTAGATTTCACAAGCTCTGCCGGGTAGTCGTCCCCCGCAATCCGTACCCGCTTTCTGGCGGTGCATACGGTTTCAAGCATGAGGTCTACAATCTCGTCAAGCCTGTCACTGTCAAACTTCATGTCCTGTTTGAGAATGTGGTAGTCGATATTGTCCTTGATGATTTCCCGGTATATATCAACTGCGCTCTGTGCTGCCGCTTCCGTTCCTTTCCGTTCCGGCGGCGCAGCCGCTTCTCTGCAAGGAGAGGGGTTAGGGGAAAGGATAGGAATGGAATGGGTACTTTGTTCATCAGTAATTATTTTTTCTTTTTTTGGTAAGTCAGTTCTTTGTATATCTTTATTTAATTGCGTTGGATTTTCCAACGTAGGTTTTTCCAATGTTGGTTTTTCCTGCGTTGGATTATCCAATGTTGGATTTTCCAATGTAGGTAAATCCGGCGTAGGCGGCTGCGGCTGCTCGAATATCACATAGTCCGCGCCCCGCAAGCGTCCTTTCTCGTCGCGCTCCCTTGAACGGACGATATACCCGGCGCGTTCAAGCTCCTTAATGGCTTCGCGGATAGCGTCTATCTTCTCCCGGTTGATAAGGGATAAGCCTTTCAAGGTGTAGTCCCAATCTTCGGGGAGTGACAGCATTTGCGACAACAGCCCCTTTGCCTTTAGGGAAAGCTCCTTGTTGCGTAGGTGGTGGTTGCTCATTACGGTGTAGCCCTTGTTCCGTTCCACTCTGAAAACTGCCATAGTTCATAGCTCCTTTGCTTTGGATTTGTTACGCAGTAGAAGCGCGGTTTCGGGGGATAAGGTATAAATCCCTTGCCGCGCCAGATACACACCCGCAAAACCGCTTGTAGCAAGGCTTTTTCTGCCCCTACTGCGTAACAAAGGGCATGAAAAAAGCGGCGTTCCTGTTCTCCCATGTAGAGAGTAAGAAACGCCGCTTCTGCGTCGTATTCAGTTTTTAGTACAATACCCTGCTTGTCCGTCGCTCGAAAAACCTTGATTTTCCAGTGTTTTCAAAAGTATCGTTATCTAACGTCAGCTTTCGACAGGCCAGAATTTAAGAGGATGATCGGCGACATTGAGGCAGGCAGGGTGAACTGCGTGGTAGTGAAAGACCTGTCCCGTTTCGGGCGCGATTACATTGAATCCGGGAGATATATACAAAAGGTTTTCCCGGCTCTTTCCGTGCGCTTTATTGCGCTTACCGACCACTTTGACAGCATATCGGCGGATACGGGGGAAAGCTCCATCGTCTTGCCGGTAAAAAATTTCATAAACGATTCCTACTGCCGGGATATTTCCACAAAGGTAAGGAGCCAGTTTGCGGTAAAGTATAAAAATGGGGAGTGTATTGCCGCTTTTGCCGCTTACGGGTACAGAAAAAGTGACACAGATAAAAACAGGCTTGTTATTGATGAATACGCGGCGGAGAACGTGCGGCGGATCTTCGCATGGAAAATCGAAGGGCTGGCATTGTCCGCGATTGCGGAAAAACTGAACAGCCTCGGTATCCTTTCCCCAAAAGAATATAAAAAGTCTATGGGGCTTTCCTATAATGGCGGCTTTTCAGGAACAGGCAGAAGCGGATGGGGAGGCACAACAATAAAGCGGATACTGACAAATGAAGTTTACCTGGGGCATATGGTTCAGGGAAAAACGGAAAAGGTAAACTATAAAGTGAAGAAGCATACCGCAAAACCGGAAGGGGAATGGGTAAAGGTGGAGAATACCCATGAAGCAATCGTTTCTGCCGATGATTTTGCGGTAGTACAGCACCTGCTCAAGGCAGACGGGCGCAAAAGCCCGGATTCGGGAACACCCAGCCCTTTCATGGGGATACTGTTCTGTGGCGACTGTGGTGAACAGATGGTGAGGCGGGTAATACGTTATAAAGATACGGCAAAAGTTTATTACATCTGCTCTACAAAGAACCGTGGGGAAGGGTGCAGCAGGCACAGCATAGAGGAAAGTGTGCTGAAAGGGATCGTCTGTGAGAGTATCCGGAAGTTTGCAAATTCCTTCCTGAAAGAAAAGGAGCTTTTTGACCGGGCGGTGCAGTATGAGACCAACTTTGAGGCGGTTGCACGGTATGACAGGGAGATCGGGCGGCTGAAAAAGGAACAGGATAAATATTACTCCCTCTGCTCCGGCCTGTATGAAGATTTACGGGAGGGCGTTGTCACAAAGGAGGAATTTGAGCGCCTGCACAGCGGCTTCTCGCAGAAAGGGAAGGAACTGGAAGCTGCCATGCAGAAACAGGAACAGCTCATTAAAGATATGTTCAAAAAAGGGGCGCTTTCTGCGGGGCGACTGAAAACGTTCCAGGACTGTGTGGAGTTGAGGGAGATAGACCGGCATACGCTGAGCAGCCTTGTAAGGCGGATTGATGTATATGAAAACAGGCAGGTCGTGATCGACTTTTACTTTATGGATACGTTTGCTGTCATGGCAGGCATTGGCCGGAAGGTTCTGACAGACCAGGCAGCGAAAGCACAAACGGCGGAAAGGAGCGCATAGCATGGGCAGAGTGTCAAAGAGGACTTCCGCCCCTGCTGTGGCGGATAAAAAAACGAGAACATGTTACAAAGCAGGCATTTATGCAAGGCTTTCATCAGACCAGGACAGGAAAAAGAACGAATCCGTAGAAGTGCAGGTAAAGATTGCGGAAAAGCATATCGAAGAACTGAACCGGGAAGGGACAGAGCGGATAGAGATCATAGACCGTTATACAGACCTGGGGAAAACGGGGAGCAATTTTGAACGTGACGAGTTTCAGAGGCTTATGCAGGACATACGGCTGGGCGACATTGACTGCGTAGTGGTCAAAGACCTTTCCCGGTTTGGACGGAACTATCTGGAAGCGGGAAATTATATTGAGAAAATCTTCCCGTTCCTGGGCGTCCGATTTATTGCGGTTGCTGACGGCCTTGATACGGGACACCGCGGAAGCGATACAAAGCAGATGGCAACGGAGATAAAAAATCTTGTCAACGATATGTATGCAAAGGACTTTTCCGTAAAAGCAAAGCAGCATCTAAAGCAAAGACGGCAGGAAGGCTCCTATGTGGGAGGACCGCCGCCCTACGGTTACAAAGCCGCGTGGGACAAGAAAATACGGAAACTAACGCCGGATGAAAATACTGCGGGGATTGTGAAGCATATTTTCAGGCTGTTTATTGAAACGGGCAGCTTCACGGCGGTGGCGGATGACCTGAACAGGAAAAAGTGCAACCCGCCGTCTGTGTATAAGAAAACCGGAAAAGTCTTTTTTGACCCGGAACAGGGAGAATACAAAGGCTGGGATAAAGGCTCTGTGGAGCGTATCGTGAAAAGTGAGACATACACCGGGAAGCTGGTGCAGGGACGGACTTCCATCACTGTAAGGGACGAGAAAAACCGTATCCACAAAGCGGAGGAAGAATGGGTAGTCAAAGAAAATGCCCATGAACCTGTTATTGATGCGGCGGTGTTTGCAGAAGCGGCAAAAGTAAGGGAAAGGCTCCATGAAAGGACGAAATCCCATGACCATCCGACAAAAGGATGCCCGATTGGGGAGAATATTTTTGACAGTGTGCTTTACTGCGGCGTGTGCGGCAGGAAAATGACGCGGCACAGTTATGTGAAAACCTATGCGGATGGCAGGAAGGCAAGACTGGACGGTTATTTCTGCTTAAACGGCGGGCAGACAAAAGTGGAGAGCTGCCCTGCATCAAACCGTATTTCAAAGGCGGAACTGGTGGATATCCTGTTACCTCTCCTTAGAATGGAGTTTTCCGTGTATTTAGGAAAACCAAAGCAGTATACGGAGGTTGTAAAAGAGCAGCTCAGGACAGCCGGGACAGTGGTTGATACAAAAATCAAGAAAGCAGAAAGGGAGACCTCCTCGGCAAAAGAGGAGGAACGGACAAAATATGTGGAATACCGTGAGGGCATTATCCCCCAGAGCGAGTATGTTGCTTATAAGATGCGGCAGGAGGGGAGGTTAAAAGACTTAAGCCGGCAGAGGGAGGAACTGGAAGCAGAAAGGAAGAACCTTAATACTGTATCGGGGAAATACCTTGCGGCGGCCCGTGCCCTGCTCCGGTTAAAAAGCGGCAGGGAACTGACAAGGGAAATGGTAGAATCCCTGATCCAGAAGATTTATGTCTATCCGGGGAAGCGGATAGAAGTGGAGTTCGCCTATACAAATGAACTGCTGGAGGGGGTGCTTATAAATGGATAAACTTGCAATTTATCTGCGGCTTTCCCTGGAAGATGCGGACGATAAGGACGAGAGCAACAGTATCAGCAGCCAGAGGGCTATGCTTCACGCTTACATACGCGGTAACGGTGAATTGAGGGATAAAGAGGTTTCCGAGTTTTGTGATGACGGCTATTCCGGCACAAGCATGGAAAGGCCGGGGATGCAGAGGCTCCTAAAAGAGATCAGGGACAATAAGATAGGATGTGTGCTTGTCAAGGATATGTCCCGTTTCTCAAGGGACTATATCGAGCTTGGAACCTATATGAACCAGATATTCCCATTCATGGGGGTGCGGTTTATCGCGGTAAATGACCATTATGACAGCCGTGACCATGCAGGAAGCACTACCCCGATCGACACGGCTTTCCAGACACTTTTGTATGATTTATACAGCAAAGATATATCCGTAAAGGTCAAAACTTCGGTTGAAAATAAATGCGCGGGTGGGGAATATGTTTTCGGACAGGTTCCCTTTGGGTATGAAAAAGATAAGGAAATCAAAAATGCGGTTGTGGTAAATGAGAAGGAAGCGGAGATTGTGCGTTACATCTTTGCCCTTGCCCTTGATGGGAACGGCAGCACACAGATCGCAAGGATTCTCAATGAAAAGGGGATACCGACCAAAACACAGATGCGCCATCCTGAGAGGGCAGAGAAAAGCGGCAGGATGCAGGCATGGGATAACGTGTCTGTCCGGGCTGTCCTGAATAACCGCTTTTACTTAGGTGAGATGGCCTATGGGAAGTCGAAGCGGAAGTATGTGGGCAGTAAAGGCGGTATCGCTGTGCCGGCTGAGGACTGGAAAGTGATACCAGACCACCATGAGCCGCTTGTTTCATTGGAAGATTACGAAAAGGTGTGCCTGTTCCGTAAAGGAGCGGACACTGCCAGAAAAGGGGAGAAAACCCCCCTTGTAGGGAAACTGTTCTGCGGCGGGTGCGGTTATTCCATGACGTATAAACCCATACGGGGGAAGAATAAATACCGCAGGTTTGAGTGCCGGAAACATGCTGTTTTGCAGATACCGGAGTGCTGTACCTATTTTTCTGCTGACTTGTTAGAGGAAGCCGTGCTGACTATGTTGAACAGGGAACTGATGGTACGCGGGGATGCCGCAAAGGAGAACCAGAGTCTTGTTTCTTTCCAGAAGTCTTGTATGGCAAGGCTGGAAAAGAAGATAGCAGAGTGCCGGGGCAGGAAAAAGCAGCTCCAGGCAGAGGCGGATGCCTTATATGAAAGCTATGCGTTTGGTTCGGTTCAGGCCACATCCTACAGACAGAAGGCGGACGGTATAATAGAGCAGATCGTTTCCTTATCAGCAGAGGAAGAAAAATATGGGAAAGAACTGGAACAGCTTCGGGAAGAATACCGCAGGACAGAGGAAGATATGAAGCAGGTCATACGGTATTCCCATTTAGAAACGCTGACACAGGAAGTGGCTGATATATTTATTAAGAAAATATACGTTTACAAAGACAAAAGAGTTGAAATTGTGTGGAACTTCCGCGAAAATGGAAAGGAGACAGAATGAAAGCAGTAATATACATGAGGGTGGGCAATCCGGATCAGGTGGCAATAACAACTTGACACTAATTCACCGTCAATTTTGCCCTAACTTAGCATTAGCGAACCATACGCCCCACGAAGTTATGCGGGTTTCAGCGATTTT
>OFFB01001195.1_pt1 | contig 16871 bp, 17 predicted proteins | sample 1521281 | NCBI WGS metagenome assembly OFFB01 (sample SAMEA3504109, study PRJEB24116) | mouse gut metagenome | biome: mouse gut; feature: mouse-associated habitat; material: faeces | place: Denmark | collected 2011
CATGATGGTACAGGGAATCAGTCCTTTTTTAATATGGGCAATTAACGTCGCTTACTATACAGCAGCAGAAACGGCAGTCTGCAGGAAAGCGGACGGGGCCGATATCCGTTGCAGGGTTTCCGGACAGCCGATACACTGAAAGCATCAGGAACCGCTTTGTCCAGGGGACAGGCTGCAGAGGGATGCTTCCGTGAATCTGTCTGCATCCTTCGGCAGCCGTCTGGAGGTGGATGAAAGGAGACAGACATGATCCGTCCTGATGAGAAAATCAGAGAGCTGTGCCGGGCTGTGATTCTGGAGACAGACCGTCTTGTGCTGCGGCCGCTGACCCTGGATGACCGTCCGGCTCTGTGCGCCATCCTGCAGGATGACAGAACCATGATCCACTATGGAGGCGCATTTGACGAAGCCATGACAGATGCATGGCTTAAGCGTCAGCTGGACCGGTATGAAGCCTTCGGCATCGGTCTCTGGGCGGTCATCCGCAAAAGTGACGGCGTGATGATCGGACAGTGCGGACTGACCTGGCAGCCCTGGAAAAACCGGCAGGTGCTGGAAATCGGATACCTGTTCAACCGGAAGTACTGGCATCTTGGGTATGCAGCAGAAGCGGCAGCAGCCTGCCGCGATCTGGCACTGGACCGGCTCCAGGCAGAAGAAGTCTGCTGCATCATCCGGGATTCCAATGAGCCTTCGCAGAAAACAGCCCTGCGGATCGGAATGAAGCCGCAGGATGGAGAAGTCAGGCATTACCGCGGCCAGGACATGCTCCATACCCGGTATGTTCTTTCCCGAAGGCTGTGTGAAGGACAGGAAGCGCAGAGAGAGAGAAAAGACCATGAAACTTGAGACATTTCTTCAGATCCTCGAGCCGGGTCATCTGGTTCGTCTGGACACAGGCCAGGAAGTGGAGAGTGCCGGTGTGTCCGATTATGAGTGGATGATTCCCGAAGATCTTCTGGAACGGGAAGTGACATCTGTCCGCTGTTTCATTGAACCCGACGATCCGGGGATCCGCCTCGTGATGGAGACCGCAATCGGCAATGCGACCCGTGACAGGGGCTGCTTTCTGGATGACTTTCTCGGTATCCTGACCCTGGAGGAAGAAGCCGAGGTGCATGTACGCCGGGGCAGTGAAAAACTGGGTCATGCCAGTGCGCAGAGGATCGAAGCCATGCTGTCGAATTCGGTCCTGGATAGTTCTGTGGAACGCATCAGCCTGGACCTGAACCGGGAATGGGACCTGATCATGACGGTCCACATCCGGTGACAGGATACATCCTGCAGTCTGTCAGCGTTGTAAGAAGACCTGTGTGCTCTCTCTGGTAAAATGACCGGGGAGAGTTTTGTCTATGTTTGTTGTTGTCAGTCTGTTTCTGGCGGCTGCCTCGATCTGGTTTGCGGCTGTCATGATCAAAGAACCCCGCAGTCTGTGGAGCGGGGCGTCGTTTCTGTTCCTGCTGCTGCAGCTGGCCATCTGGCTCATGACAATCCTGTTCATGAACTCGGAGAAAATCATGAACAACCGCTTTGTCATGCTGGTCCTCGCCATTTCGCTGATGCTGGTCATGGTGGTGCTGCTCATGTTTCCTGCTGCATTCATCGGCATCTTTTTTGCGGAGGGAATCAAAAACATCCGCAGGGAAGGGCTGCGGCCCGCCAATGCCCTGTCGCTGCTCTTTGCCGCAGGGCTGGTGGTCTATCTGTTCATCCGGCCGGCGATCGTGGCGCATATCCGCAACACCTGGCTGTTTGCCTTCTCGGTCATCCTGTCCATTGCCGTCACCTGGCTGCTCGGCATCTTTGCGGTCTTCTGTTTCTCCGCCCTGCTCAATCTCATTCATATGAAGAAAAACCGTCATCTGGACCAGGTGGTGGTGCTCGGATCCGGGCTCATGGGAGACAGACTTACACCGTTGCTGAAGGGCCGCATTGACCGGGGGATCCAGGTGCTGGGATACAACCCCGATGCCGTCCTGATTCTCTCCGGGGGACAGGGACCGGGGGAGGATCTGCCGGAAGGACAGGCCATGGCTGCCTATGCGCTGGAACAGGGGGTTGACCGGGACAGGGTGCGAATTGAAGACAAGTCCCTGAACACTGAGCAGAATCTTCTGTATTCCAGACAGCTGTTTCAGGGACCGAAAACGGCCATTGTCACCAACCGCTATCATGTATTCCGTGCGCTGGTGCTCGCACGCATGCAGGGAATGCCTGCCATTGGGTATGGTTCCCCGACAAAATGGTATTTCACGCTGAACGCCATCCTGCGGGAGTATGCTGGATACCTGAAGCTGACATGGAAGCGCCAGCTGCTGGTCATTGCCGTCCTGTCGGTTCCTGTGCTGATGCTGGCCTGTGTTTCTGCGTGATGCGGAGGTTGCCGATGACGAAAACGCTGGAGGATATGTCGCTGGAAGAGCTCTGGCAGCTGTTTCCCATCGTGCTGACATCTCACCAGGACTGCTGGAAGGACTGGTACAGCGAAGAAGCGGCAGCGCTGAAACAGCTGCTGCCGGCAGGAACCAAGGTGCATCACATCGGCAGCACTGCGGTGCCGGGCATCCGGGCAAAGCCGATTGTCGATATCCTGGCCTGTCTTCCGATGGCTGCGGAGTTTCCTGCCTGTCGCCGGGTACTGGAGAAAACCGGCTGGATCTGCATGTCGCAGTCAGACAGCCGGATGTCGTTCAACAAAGGATATACTGACACTGGATTTGCCGACAGAGTCTTTCATCTTCATCTGCGGCTGCCCGGGGACGAGGATGAACTGTACTTCCGGGACTGGCTGACTGCCCATCCCGAGGATGCTGCACTGTATGAGGCACTGAAGCTGGATCTCTGGAGGAAACACGAACACGACCGGGATGGATATACAGCAGCCAAAACCGGATTTGTGGAGCGCATCACAAAGCTGGCCAGGGAAAGGGCGGGCCTGTCAGCCAGAGATCTGCCATGAACAGACGCAGCCGGCAGGGATCGTGAGAAACTGCCGGCATGGGAGATGTCATGTCACGGGGGATCCGCCGTGAAGAACCGGAAAAGGCATACAGGCAGAGTCCGGGTGAATCTCAGAAGACGGACATGTATCTGCGCTGCGCTGGACGCCGGATCATGGACGCTGCATATATTGTGGAGTGCAGAAGGAGGGAAGCGCATGCTGTCATGGAAAGAGAGTTTCAGCCCATTCAGTACATTCAGGGAAAATGCTACAGGTGACGTTGTCCGCAAGACCGAGGACCTGATCCATCATGATACATTCCAGGTTCTGGCGCTGGCGCTTGCGGAAGTCGTCGTGGCCTGGGTGATCTCGGATCTCGTGAAGCGGTTCTGCGACAGGGCTGCGGGGAAATCTCTGAACAGGGGAATCGTGACGTTTCTGGGCTCGTTTCTGTCCATCACCATCCGGATCCTGGGGGTGATCGTGGCCCTGGACCAGCTGGGTGTCTCCATGAATGTGATCATCGGCGCCATGTCCGGCCTGGGTGTCGGGGTGGCCCTGGCACTGAAAAACAACATGGCCTCGGTGGCCAGCGGACTGCAGATCCTGCTGACCAGGCCGTTCAAGGTCGGGGATTTCATTTCCATCGACTCCAGTTACGGCACGGTCCTGGCCATTGAGCTGACATACACGACGCTGCTGACCAGTGACAACGAGGAAGTGGTGGTCCCCAACAACACGTTTCTGACAGACAACATGGTGAACTACACCGCACGGGATACCCTGCGTTGTGTCCTGGATTTTCCCTGCAGTTCAGCGGATATCCTGCGGTATCTGCCGCAACTGACAGCCTGTGCCGCCGGATGCAGCCTGGTGCTCCAGAATCCGCCTCCGGTGGCGAGGGTGAATCAGTTTCAGTCGGGCGGCCAGGCGGATCTCAAGCTGATCTATTACTGCAGGACAGATCAGTACTGGCTGACACGCGACCAGGTTGCCAAAGCGGTGGCGGGCCTGTTCGAAGAGGGAACCGGGCAGACTGAGCCGGCCAATACCGGCATCTCTGCATCGTCCTGCGCATCAGCGGCCGGCAGGCCAGCGGCGGAAAACCAGGGATGAGATACCTCGTTTTGAAGGGAAAGCCAGGGAGACCTGGCTTTATTTCGTTAGATAAATTGTGTCTGTATGTGACTGAGTTTGCTGATTTGTCAAACTGCAGGACCGGTCCGGGACAATCGGCAGGAGAAACCGCGGGTGGTTTCCCGCACATCATTTACATTTGATTCTGACAATTGTACTATTTAAACGTTGAAAAGGAGTTTACAGCAAATGACTATTTCACCGTTACAGAAAGCCCGTTATCAGTACGAGCCCAAACTGCCCGGCATGCTGCGCAGCGGCGTGGACAAAATTGCCGTCAAGGAAGGCGAACCCACACAGAGTGTTGCCGATCAGGAAACCATCAAGTCCCTGTTCCCGAACACCTATGGAAAGAACGAAATCACGTTCGTGGAAGGCGAGAGCACAGCCAGCCCCGACAAACAGGTGGTGGGCGTGATCCTGTCCGGTGGCCAGGCCCCCGGCGGACACAACGTCATCTGCGGCCTGTATGATGCCCTGAAGGCAGCCAGCCCGGAGAACGTCCTGATCGGGTTCAAGAACGGCCCCAGCGGTCTGATCGACGACGATTTTGTCGTGTTCGATGACGAGTTCATCGACAAGTACCGCAACACCGGCGGCTTTGACATCATTGGTTCCGGCCGTACGAAGCTCGAAACCGAAGAGCAGTTCAAGGTCGCTGCAGATGTCGCCAAAAAGCACGGCATGAACGCCATTGTCATCATTGGCGGTGACGACTCCAACACCAATGCGGCGGTCCTGGCCGAATACATGGCAGCGCATGACACAGGTGTCCAGGTCATCGGTGCCCCGAAGACCATTGACGGAGACCTGAAGAACGACGACATCGAAGCCTCCTTCGGGTTTGACACAGCCACCAAGACTTATGCGGAACTGATCGGCAACATTGAGCGCGATGCCAACTCCGCCAAGAAATACTGGCACTTCATCAAGGTCATGGGCCGTTCCGCTTCCCACGTGGCGCTGGAAGCCGCTCTGCAGACACAGCCCAACATCTGTCTGATTTCCGAGGAAGTGGCTGCGAAGAAAATGTCCCTGTCCGAAATCGCCGACTACATTGCTGATTCCGTTGAAAAACGTGCGGCCAACGGTGACAACTTCGGTGTGGCCATCATTCCGGAGGGTGTGGTTGAATTCGTTCCCGAATTCTCTGCCCTGATTGCCGAGATCAACGAACTGCTGGCCGGTGCAAAGGCAGACGAATTCAATGCCCTGCCGACCTGGAAGGAAAAATACGAGTTTATCAAGAACGGCCTGACAAAGGAATCCTTTGAAGTGTTCGACATTCTGCCGGAAAACATTCAGCAGCAGCTGTTCCTGGAGCGCGATCCCCACGGCAACGTGCAGGTTTCCCTGATCGAGTCCGAGAAGCTGTTCTCCGCCCTGGTGGCCAACAAGCTGAAAGAGCGCAAGGAGAAAGGCACCTACAAGGGCAAGTTCTCCCCGCTGCACCACTTCTTCGGCTATGAAGGACGCTGCGCGTTCCCGTCGAACTTTGATGCAGACTACTGCTACTCCCTGGGCTACAATGCTGCCCTGCTGATCCAGAACGGCTTCACAGGCTATCTGTCCAAGATTTCCAACCTGTCCAAACCGGCGGCTGAATGGGTTGCCGGCGGCATGCCCATCACCAAGATGATGAACATCGAGCGCCGTCATGGCGAGGACAAGCCGGTTATCCGCAAGGCACTGGTGGAACTGGATGGAAAGCCCTTCCAGTTCTTCGCAGACAACCGCGACAACTGGGCTGTGGAGACTGCCTATCTGTATCCGGGTGCGATCCAGTACTATGGACCGGAAGAAGTCTGCGACCTGACGACAAAGACTCTGAAGCTGGAACAGGAATAATCATTTTTCCAGTCCAGAAAGAACATGCAAGGAGAAGCGGGAATGCCTGCTTCTCCTTTTTTGGAAAGGAAGTGTGTATATGAAGGAAATGCGTAGTGAGGCAGACAGACAGCATCCTGTACAGCTGGAAACTGATCGCCTGATCCTGCGGCGCTGGAAGCAGGAGGATGCCGAAGAGCTGTTTGGACTGGCCTGTGATCCTGAAATCGGACCCGCAGCCGGGTGGTCCCCGCATCAGACTCTGGAAGACAGCCGCCAGGTACTGGAACATGTGCTGATGGTGTCCGGAACCTGGGCTGTGGTGCTGAAAGCCACAGGAAAACCCGCAGGAAACATCTCGCTTCTGCAGGGAAAGCAGGCCAATCTCTGTCTTGCTGAAGGCGAGGCGGAAATCGGTTACTGGATCGGCCGCGCGTACTGGGGCCAGGGCTATCGAATGGTATAAAAAACAATTTCCAATTAGGATCGGCCGCGCGTACTGGGGCCAGGGTGTTGCTTGAGTTCCTTCTTGCCTTTGGCTATGGGATCGGCCGCGCGTACTGGGGCCAGGGGCTGATTCCGGAAGCGGCTCAGGCCCTGATTGCTCATGGCCGGGAGGATCTTACGCTGACCAGGATCTGGTGCGGCTGGTTTGACGGCAATGAAAAATCCAGGCGGGTGCAGGAAAAACTGGGATTCCGGTATGACCGGACGGAGCCGGATGTGCCCTGTGCGATCCCTGGCGTGTTGCATACCGTTCATGTCAGCCGCCTGGACCTGCAGCCCTGAAAACGGAATGGAAATGCTGCCGATTCTCTGAAAACTGATGTAAAAATTCTGTAAAAATTTCGGTTTTTCCTTGCATCCATGAGAGAACAGGGCTATAGTTAGACCATCCAAAGACGTGAAGCAAAGGCGCTTCAAGTACACCGGTCGCACCGGGTATTTGAGGCGCCTTTTTCTTTGGGGGTCGATCGAAGGGAGAGAGAGATATGATCGAAGAAGCAATCAGCCAGATCTTTGGTATCTGGTACCTGATCGGAGCCGCACTGGTATTCTTCATGCAGGCGGGATTCGCCATGGTGGAAGCAGGGTTCACACGAGCCAAGAACGCCGGCAACATCATCATGAAGAACACCATGGACTTCTGTCTGGGCACAGTGGCATTCCTGATCCTGGGATTCAGCCTGCTGTGCGGCGCACAGGGCAATGCATTTGTGGGATGGGGCGGTCATCCGCTGACAGACTTTGCCGGCACTGACTGGAGCACCTTCACCTTCAACCTGGTATTCTGCGCCACTGCAGCGACCATCGTATCCGGTGCCATGGCGGAGCGTACCAAATTCATTTCCTACTGCGTCTACTCCTTCGTGATCAGTCTCCTGATCTACCCTGTGGAAGCCCACTGGGTATGGGGACCGGATGGCTGGCTGACAGCTATGGGCTTCCACGATTTCGCAGGCAGCGCCGTGATTCACTTCGCCGGCGGCCTGTGTGCCCTGATTGGGGCATCGATGCTCGGTGCCCGCATTGGCAAGTTCAAGGACGGAAAGCCCATGGGCATTCCCGGTCACAACATTGTCATCGGTGCCCTGGGTGTCTTCATCCTGTGGTTTGGCTGGTATGGCTTCAACGGTGCGGCTGCCACAAGCGGTCTGCAGCTGGCCACGATTTTCGCCACAACTACCGTGGCACCGGCTCTGGCAGCCTGCACAGTGATGGGTTTTACCTGGATCAAGTACGGCAAACCGGATGTATCCATGACACTAAACGGTGCGCTGGCCGGTCTGGTGGCCATCACCGCCGGATGCGACGCCGTCAACGTGTGGGGCGCCTGCATCATCGGCATTGTGTCCGGCTTTATCTGCTGTTTCCTGGTGTGGCTGCTGGATTACAAACTGCATGTGGATGATCCCGTCGGTGCCGTGGCCGTACATTTCGGCAACGGCCTCTGGGGTACCCTGGCTGTGGGACTGTTTGCCTGCGGTACAGAAACCATGCCCGAAGCAGCTGGTCTGTTCTACGGCGGCGGATTCCACCAGCTGGGTATTCAGGCTCTTGGTCTGCTCTGCATCGGCGTCTGGACGGGTGTCACGATCTGGCTGACATTCTTCTGCATCAAAAAGACCATCGGTCTTCGTGTCACGCCGCATGAAGAGATTGAAGGTCTGGACAAGGAAGAACATGGTCTGGAAAGCGCCTATGGCGGATTTGTGTTTGAAACCGAAACAGCACCCTATGCGGATGTGGAAGTCGCCATTCCCGCGGATTCCAGGACACCGGTGGTTGAGGTCCGGGATGCTGTTCCTGCCCGCAAAGTGGCCGGTGAAGGCGATATGTCAAAGGTGACGATCATCACCAAGCCCGACAAGTTCGAGGCCCTGAAGAAAGAAATGGACAAGATCGGCATCGGCGGCATGACGGTGACCAATGTCATGGGCATGGGTGTTCAGAAAGGCCAGAAGCACTATTATCGCGGGGCAGAGGTCGAGAGCCGTCTGCTGCCGAAGATGAAGGTCGAAATCGTGGTCTCCGAGGTGCCTGTCCAGGCAGTGGTAGATGCTGCAAGACATGCACTGTATACCGGCAGCATGGGCGATGGCAAGATCTTTGTCTACGACGTCAACGACGTGATCCGAATCTCCAGCGGCGAGACCGGCAAGGATGCCCTGCAGTACGAAGACTGACATCGGTTCTTTGCTGATTTGATTCCTCCTGTAACTCCAATACGTCAAAAAGCGCACGGGATGAGCTCCGGGCGCTTTTTCGGGTATGGTCTGCGGGCTGAAGTCAAGCCGGGCCGTCATCATCGGCAGAAACCGGTATCAGACAATCGTCACGCACAGGAACTTGACTGTCAGCGCATGCGTTCCTGCATGTTCCCTCCCGGACCGGCAGTTTGCGCCAGACCGTGAAATACATCGTCACGTAGCAGGCAATGCCGCCAATCACGTTGGAGACAGGCTCTGCTGCAAACACACCCAGGACCCCGAACTCCCGTGGCAGCAGGAGGGTCAGGGGTACCACCAGGATCACTTTTCTGAACAGCGAGAAGAAAATGGCCTGGCTGCGTTTTCCCAGGGACTTGAACACCGTCTGTCCGGAAAACTGCAGGGCCTGGAACACGAATGCAAAGAAATAGACATGCAGGCCGGTGACAGCGGTCTGACACAGAACTTCGTCGGAGGAAAACAGACGGGTGAAAAAAGCGGGAAACAGCAGGATCATCCCCCAGATCATGAGGGAATACCCGATACACAGCCCGGTGAGGATGGAAATGGCACTGCGCAGGCGCCGGTACTTCATGGCACCATAGTTGAAACTCAGAACCGGACTTGCCCCGTCCCCGACACCGCTCAGCGGGGTCTCCATGATCTGGCGGACAGAAGCCACGATGGTCATGACAGATATATACAGATCGCCTCCATATACAGCCAGAGTGCTGTTGGCAACTGCCTGCACAAGGCTGTTGGTGACCTGCATGATGAACGTGGCTGTCCCCAGGGACAGGATCCGCATAATACGGTCAGCTGCAAGACTGGCTTTCATCCATGTCACAGAGAGAGTCTGTGTGGCATTGGGTCCTGTCAGAAACCGAAGGATAAACAGGGACGAGACAATCTGGGAGATCACGGTTGCAGCAGCGGCACCCTGTATTCCCCAGCCGGCAGCAAAAATGAAGACCGGATCCAGGACGATGTTTGAAAGGGCGCCAATGAGCACCGTCATCATGCCGATAAACGGAAACCCCTGTGCGTTGATATACGGATTCATGGTCAGGGCAACCATCGAGAAGACTGTGCCGGCCAGCACCGGCTGCAGATAGGCAATCCCGGTTTGCAGGGAAGAGCCGTCTGCGCCAAACAGGGTCAGGATGGGACGGGCAAAGAGTTCCCCGACAACGGTCAGGACGATCCCGGTCAGGACGGTGAGCACGAACGACGCATTCATGTACAGCCTGGCTTCTTCGTGATTGCCCCTGCCGTTTTCCATGGCCGCCAGCGGGGCTCCTCCGCTGCCATACAGGTTGGCAAAGGCGGTGATCAGGGATATGACCGGAAAACACAGGCCGATTCCCGCCAGGGCTGAAGCACCCTGACCGGGGATCCGGCCGATGTATATGCGGTCGACAATGTTGTAGAGCAGGGACAGGATCTGCGCAAAGACCATGGGACCGGCAGAGAGCATCACGGCTTTGAACAGGCTGCCGGACCCATAGTCGATCTGTCGGATGGTGTTCTGTTTCATGTCACAAGTGTACCGCTGATTGACAGGAACGGAAACCGGTCCTTCCGGTCCGCTGTATCCGGACGCCTGCAGAAAAAGCGGACAGCCGTAAACGTATCGGCTGTCCGCTTTCCTGTTTCAGCTAAAGAACCTGGTCAGATCATGATGGGCTCAAAGTCGCTGGCCGGGTGTTTGCACCAGGGGCAGATGAAATCGGCAGGCAGGTCTGCGCCTTCATAGATATAGCCGCAGATGATGCACCGCCAGGCTTTCCGGCCTTCTTTTTTCTCTTCCTGCCGGGGCTTGATATGCTCGTGGTAGTAGGTGTAGCTGGCAGAAGGCACGTCACTCAGAATGCCGGCATTGGTCACGAACCCGATGTACATCAGGTGGGTGCCCAGATCGATTTCTTCATCCACTTCGCACTCGATCCAGGCATTGGCGCCCCTTGTCTGATAGGGAACACCATCCGGCGTTTCGGCCTTTTCCTTCCAGTCGGCAAACTTGTCAACGTCTTTGCCGGACTGGAAACCAAAGTGACGGAAAATGTCAAAATCCGCCTTTTCATCCAGCACCGAAACAACAAACCGGCGTGATTTTCGGATCAGCTGTCCGGTAAAGCTGTTCTTGTTGACACAGATTGCCATCTTCAACGGGGTGTCTGTCACCTGCATGGCAGTGTTGATGATGCAGCCGGAGCTTTTTCCATCAGCAGCGGCACTCAGAACAAACAGTCCATAGGTCAGATTGCGCATTTCTTTTTCGAACATGATATTCCTCACTGTTTCTCTCGTTCCATTATCTTCCAAACCGTGGACAAAATCCGGCGGCGTGCCTCAAAGTTCTCTGGCAGCGGTTTCATGGAGAGGCACAGATTGACACCTCCCCAGAGAGTTAGTTACTATTAACTAGTATTAGGAGGGGCTAACTATGCTGAACAAAAAACTGCTGCAGGCTGTACCCGAAGCCATGCCGTACATCAGACGCAATGTGCTGTTTCAGTGGCTGTCCATGCTGTGTGGAATCACCGCCTATGGCGTACTGGCGCTTGTGTCATCGCAGCTGATCCTGGAAAGGTCTTTCACCGGACTGGGTTTCCGGCTGTGCATTCTTGCGGCTGCTCTTTTCGGACGATGGTTCTTCACTCTGCGAGCAGTGCAGGCGAGTGCGGGTGCCAGCGAGAGTGCCAAGCGCACGATCCGGAAGCGCCTGCTGGCGAAACTGGCTTCGCTTTCCTGGGATGAGAGTTCGGCCTGGAACACGAGCGAACTGGTGCAGCTGGCCGGAGAGGGAACCGAGCAGCTGGAATCCTATTTTGCGAGCTATATACCGCAGTTTTTCTATGCCCTCCTGGCTCCTCTCACGCTGTTTGTCATCACACTGTTTCTCAATGTGCCTGCGGCATTCGCGCTTCTTCTCTGTGTACCGCTGATTCCTGTCAGCATTGTGGCGGTGCAGAAGTTCGCGAAGAAACTCCTTGCGAAATACTGGGGGCAGTACACCGCGCTTGGGGATTCTTTCCTGGAGAATCTGCAGGGGCTGACGACACTGAAAATCTATCAGGCGGATCAGGCGCGGCACGAAAAAATGAATGAGGAAGCGGAGAATTTCCGGAAAATCACCATGCGGGTGCTGATCATGCAGCTGAACTCCATCTCTGTGATGGATCTTGTTGCCTATGGGGGAGCTGCCCTTGGGATGCTGCTGGGGATCCTGGCATGGCGGACCCACACCATGTCCCTGTTCCGGGTCCTGTTCCTGATCCTGATTGCCTCGGAATTCTTTCTTCCCATGCGGGCACTTGGCAGTTTCTTCCACATCGCCATGAATGGACAGGCCGCTGCCGGGAAGCTCTTCACGATTCTGGAAACTGTTTCCCGGGTCCCCGGGACCGGGATTCCTGACTCTCTGGACATTGAAGCCCGAAATCTTGGCTGGGAATACGAACCGGGCCACCCTGTGCTGCAGGATGTGTCTCTGCATATCAAGCCGGGGGCATCCATTGGCATTGCGGGACAGTCGGGCTCCGGCAAAAGCACACTGGCGGCTCTGATCCGCGGACGACTGTCGGACAGCGGTGTCACCATTGGCGGCGTACCGGTGCCTGACATCGATCCGGCCTGGCTGCAGGAGAACCTCACAGTGCTCGACCATCATGGCTTTCTGTTTGAAGGCACCATCCGGGACAACCTGTGTCTGGCGGATCCCGAAGCAGAGGATGAACGGCTTGTGCGGGCCATGAAACAGGCGGGAATCAACCTGCCGCTGGATGCACCGGTGCGGGAAAACGGGTCGAATCTTTCGGGAGGACAGCGTCAGCGGATCGCACTGGCCCGGGCGCTGGTCAAGGATGCACCGGTCCTGATCCTGGATGAAGCCACCAGCGCGGTGGATGCGCAGAGCGAGAATGCCATCGTGCAGGCGGTCAAAGGCCTGAAGGACAAGACGCTGATCATCATTTCTCACCGGCTTGTCAATCTCCAGGATACCCGGGAGATCCTGGTCCTCGATCATGGCAGACCGGCCGGATGTGCTTCACATGACAGTCTGCTGAAAGAATCCCCTGCTTATGCCTCGCTCTGGAATGCACAGCAGGAGCTTGAACGCTACGGAAAGGAGTCCGCATGAAACCATTGACGATCCTGCGCCGGCTGATTGGTCAGGTCCGGTCCATGACCGGCTGGATGGTCCTGGCAATTCTTCTGGGTGTTGCCGGATTTCTGGCTGCCATCCTGATACCGGTCCTGGCGGGAATGGCACTGTTTGAAGGCGGGCCCGCCCTGCTGTGGATCATGGGTCTCTGTGCTGTGCTGCGGGGGGTGCTCCGGTATGGCGAACAGGCCTGCAACCATTACATAGCATTCCGGCTCCTGGCCAGGATCCGGGATCTTGTGTTTGGAAAACTCCGGACGCTGGCCCCTGCAAAACTGGAAGGCCGCCGAAAAGGCGACCTGATTTCTCTGATCACCAGTGATGTTGAGCTGCTGGAAGTGTTTTATGCCCATACCATCAGCCCTGTGGCCATTGCGCTGATCGTCAGTCTGATCTTTGTGGCCTGGCAGACATCGCTGAATCCCTGGCTGGGTGTGGCAGCTGCGGCGTCTTATGCATTTGTGGGGGTGATCCTTCCCTGGATGCAGTCCGGGTCTGCGGCTGCGCTCGGCAAGACATACCGGGAGGAATCCGGCAGGCTGACGGCTGTGGTGCTGGAAACCATCCGCGGGCAGATGGAGCTGCGTCAGTACGGCGCGCAGGAGCGGCGTCTGCAGGATGTGGAAGCCCGGACAGCAAAGCTGGCGGAAACAGAGGACAGATTGAAGAAACTGCAGGGCAATGCCCAGGGTACAGCGGGAGTGGCTGTGATTCTCTGTGCAGCAGGACTTCTGCTTCTGGGCGGATGGCTGCATCGCGGGGGGCTGCTGTCAGCCAGAGATCTGGTGATTTCGTTTCTGGTCCAGATTTCCAGCTTCGGGCCGGTGATCGCTCTGTCAAATCTTGGCACTGGTCTGTCCCAGACACTGGGGGCAGGGGAACGGATCCTGTCCCTGCTGGATGAATCCCCTGCAACGCCGGACATAGCCGGTCCGGCAGACGATCTGTCGGATATGGCGCTCGAGAATGTTTCGTTCGCCTACGAATCCGGTCAGACACCGGTACTGGAGAACATGTCGCTGCAGCTGCCCGCGAGCGGGATCCTGGGGGTATGCGGTCCTTCCGGCTGTGGAAAAAGCACCCTCGTGCGGCTGCTGATGCGGTTCTGGGATCCCCGGTCGGGACAGGTGACTGCAGAAGGCAGAGACCTGCGGAATCTGCCTACAGCCACCCTTCGGCAGGCACAGGCGTTCGTGACCCAGGATACAGATCTGTTCCATGACACCATTGCGGAAAACCTGTGCATCGCGAAACCGGACGCCACACGGGAAGAACTCGAGGCAGCCTGCCGGAAGGCCGCCATTGATGATTTTATCCGGACCCTGCCTCAGGGCTATGACACCATGGTGGGAGAACTGGGGAGCACGCTTTCCGGAGGGGAGCGTCAGCGCCTCGGGCTGGCGAGGGCTTTCCTGCGTGACGGGCAGTTCCTGTTTCTGGATGAACCCACCAGCAATCTGGATTCCCTGAATGAAGGCATCATCCTGCAGGCTATTGACCGGCAGATGCAGGGTAAAACCGTGGTGCTGATCACACACCGGAAGTCCACACTGGGATTCGCGGATGAAATCCTGCAGATGGATCCGGTTCACAGCGATCACAGTGACCGAAATGCCGGTCTGGTCACAGAGAAGAAACACCGGCTGAACAGCGCAATGCAGAAAGGAATCAGAGGATGAACGGAAAACTGAAACCGCAGACGGGCAGCCGGAGAACGGGCCTGGAGACAGAAGACAGACAGCGGCAGGCTGTGGAAGAAAAACGGCAGCTGGAGAAGGACACTGTATCGACCATGATCGACATCCGCTACAAGGGAAGCGCGGAGGGAGAAGCCCTGAAGGCCTATGCCTGTGCACGCATTGACAAGTGTCCGTTCATGGCTGAAAAGACATTCTGTTCCCAGTGCCGTGTTCACTGTTACTCCCCTGAACAAAGACAGCAGATCCGCGAAGTCATGAAGTACAGCGGTCCCCGGATGCTGTTTCGCAAGCCCGGGATGGTGATCCGTCATGCCCTTGCAGGAAAGGATCCCAGGAAACTGCTGTATCTGTGCCTGGGATTTGTGGGACTTGGTCTCGGTGCCATTGGTGCGATTCTCCCTTTGCTCCCCGCATTTCCATTCCTGCTGATGGCGGCCTGGGGATTCGGGAAAAGCAGTGACCGGCTAAACAGCTGGTTCTGCGGGACCAGACTGTACCGGGAAAACCTCGAGGACTGGGTCCGGGAACGGGGAATGACCAGGAAAGCAAAAATCCGTGTCATGTGCGTCATTACAGCGACCATGCTGTTCGGGTTTGTCATGATGGGAAGAGTGCCATGGGCGCAGGCAATCCTGCTGATGGTCTGGATCGGTCATGTGGTGTATTTCCTTCGCGGGATCCGTACATTGAAGGTCCCTGCAGCTGACTGAAGCTGTGAGGACGTTTGACGAATGTGTCAGGCAGGCTTTGTGCCTGACTTCCGGCTACTGCGACTGTGGATGGTGCAGTGGGGTGCCGCTTTGCGGACTGTGAAAGCAGTCTGCATTTTTTTTGTATCCGGAAACGGCAGGGTGCCGGCCGTGATGGTTTGATGACAGCCAGACTGAAGAGAGGGGAAAACAAAAAAAACTCCCCGAGGGGAGCATTGAACTGGCAACTTCCTATTTTTGCCTTTCGGCTATCGTCGGCGTTGATGTGCTTGACTTCTGTGTTCGGGATGGGAACAGGTATTTCCACATCGCTGTCGTCACCAGAGCTGGGGCGGCTGACGCGATTCGAACGCGCGAGTGACGGAGCCACAATCCGCTGTGTTAACCACTTCACCACAACCGCCATGTGCCTTTCAATTATAAGAAATGCACAGATGCTTGTAAAGGATAAAATTCAGAATTTTGTTCAGTTTTTCAGGCAGCTGTTGATGCCGGCCAGTCTGTGTCGCATCCAGATATATTCCAGCGCCCAGATGACTGAAAAGATTCCGCTGAAAGTCAGGATGTCCAGGACCACATCCTGCATAGTCAGCCGGATCCACCCGCAGCACACGCCAGCCAGCACCTGGGTTCCGGTGCCAAGAACAAAGAATACAGCCGTTCTTAATCCCAGTGACCAATTCTCTTTCTTCCAGATCAGACTGGCGCCTCCAAAAACAGCCCCGATCACCATCAGCCACAGGGTCTGCACAGCTGCGGCTCCCACTTCACTCCCGGTTTGTGTCACAAGCCATGGACCGGTATACAGGAAATCTCCTGTCCCCGCAGCTGCGGAAATCCCCAGGGAAATGAACACCCCGATCATGACACCCAGCGGCATTCCCAGAAGGATCCGCATCCAGAACTGTTTTTTCATATACCCAGTACCTCCCTGATTTTCTTTACACTTCTTCTCGCGACATACGACCGGTGGCCATCTTTCATCCGTACTTCGATGGTACCGGCAAGCGACATGTCAAAACTCTCGGCGTGATCCAGATTGATGATCTCGCTCCGTGAGATACGGACAAACCTGGAAGGGTCCAGCCTTGCCTCCGCTTCGTAAAGGCGGAGTTTCAGGCGCCATGTTCCGTTTTGTGTCTGTACATAAACGTCTTCGCCATCTGCCCAGAGTCTGCTGACAGAATCAGGATCCAGGAGTTTTGCGCGGCCATCCTGTATGGCGCATAACCGGCGGGTCTCCAGACTGGCAAGCAGTCCCGCCGCTTTGTGGACTTCGTCTGTCACAGCGGGTGTCTCGATGATTGCCAGGGGTTCTGTCCTTCGGCTGTTCAGTCTGATTTCTGTTTTCATGGGTTCATTATCCCGGAATGACCCGGATCTGTCCTGCTTTCTTCGACAGACGGTCGAATGTGCCCGACAGACGGTTCCGCTTGAAGCGGTGAACTGTGTGGATGGCGGATACCGGAGACCGTCCGGATTTTCGGCCTTCACATTCTGGACGGGAAGGCTCCGGAATTCCGGCAGGGAAGGAGATAGGACAGTTTCGATGCGGATTTCAGGTCAGTGCTTCAGATTGAAGTGGAGCAGTCTCAAACCGTTCAATGAACGGCCGTTTGATTTACTTGATAGGCTACGAAGCTCAGTAAAGCTAAGCTGCAACCAGTTGTTTCTGGA
>OFFB01001209.1_pt1 | contig 16694 bp, 19 predicted proteins | sample 1521281 | NCBI WGS metagenome assembly OFFB01 (sample SAMEA3504109, study PRJEB24116) | mouse gut metagenome | biome: mouse gut; feature: mouse-associated habitat; material: faeces | place: Denmark | collected 2011
ATAAAAATTTCAACAATGCCGGATTCTAAAAACGGGAAGGTTATGTTGAATCTAAATCCCGGTGAAACAGTTGTAATAATTATCCATGAATTGTTATAGGGGTAAAGGGGTAAATTTTGCCTCAAATTATATAAATATTTGAAATAATAAAGGAGGAATTTATGAAACTCAAACAAAAATTAGAAAAATGGGGGGGGGTACTTGCTTAAAGCTTAATTTAAGCGCGTTTCAGTTATCTCCTTTAAAAGATTTTAAATGTCATTCCGTGCTTGACACGGAATCCATCTGTGTCGAAAAAACAAACAGACTCCGGATCTGGTCCGGAGTGACGGTGAATGGAACTGTGCCCTCTCTCATTGTTAGAGGGCAGAATTTCTTAAAGAACGTAGTGAATTTAGAAATTCTGGAGAGGGTTTTTAATGCAGGTTTTACTTTAGCTGAAGTTTTAATAACCCTTGGCATCATCGGTGTTGTTGCGGCGATGACTATCCCGGGATTGATAACTAAATGTGAGCAAATAAGAACTGAAACAAGATTAAAAAAGTTTTATTCAATGATAAATCAAACCGTTAGGATGTCATCTGCTGACAATGGTGAACCTGAAGGCTGGGGATTATATGATGGCAAAGAACATGACTATCGCTATCATCTTAATATTTTAAATCAGTATTTTCTTCCTTACATGAAATATACAAAAGTTGAAAATTGCAAAACTGATCCTATGAATCCTTATACGGCTTGCGTTTATTTTCTGGATGGCAGTGCTATGAGAGTAAAGTTTGATCATTTTGGCGGTACAATTAATTATTTTATTGATGGAGATTCTTCTCGCAGAATTGCAAAAAATTGGTTTTATTTTGAATTTCATATGGTATCGGATGAATATTCCCGTACGGTTGGTAATAATAAAAATTATGTTGTTCCAAGAACCTGGGGGGAAGGTATGGGAAAAGTTCCAAAAACCGTATCTGAATGTATGAATAAAGGATGTAATAAAAATAAAATACTTTTTTGTACGAAGTGTATTGAATTAAACAGCTGGAAGATTCCGGAAAATTATCCCTGGAATTCATCTTTAAAATAATAAATTTGATTTTCCTTGTTCTTTTATGATAACATTTTGTCAGAGGGTAGGAATATGATAAATAAAAAATCCAGAGATGAAATTAAAAGAATGCGTCATGCGGGTCACATTGTAGCACTTGTTCATGAAAAAATGAAAGAAGTTGTTGAACCCGGAATTTCTACAAAAGAATTAGATAATATAGCAATGAAAATAATTAAAGAAAACCGTGCTATTCCGACATTTTTAGGATATAACGGTTTTCCTGCTTGTATTTGTACATCAATTAATGAACAGGTCGTTCACGGAATCCCTTCTGATGATGTTATTTTAAAAGAAGGTGATATTATTGCAATTGATGTCGGTGCAACATATGGTGGCTTAGTCGGTGACAGTGCCTGGTCATACAGGGTTGGAAAAGTCGCAGATGATGTTGATAAGTTAATGAAGATTACGGAAGAATCTTTGTACGCAGGGATTGCACAAATGCGTCCTGGAAATGTTTTAGATGATATTTCTAAAGCAATTGAAGCTGTTGCAGTGCGCGAAGGCTACGGAATCGTTCGTCAGTACGGCGGTCACGGTGTAGGACATGAAATGCACGAAGATCCTTTCTTATTTAATTACAGCGTGGGAGATAATACACTTATTAAAGCAAATACGGCTATTGCGATTGAACCAATGCTTAATCTTGGCTGTGATGATGTCGTTGTAGCTGATGATCAGTGGACAGTCAGCACTAAAGACGGAAAACCTTCAGCACACTTTGAACATACTGTTATTGCAACCGATGACGGCCCATTAATTACAACTCAATTAATGAAATAGGAGATTTTAATGAATTATTATATTGGTTTGTCCTTAGCCTCAGGTTCAAGTATGGATTCAGGTGTTGCGGTTATTGACGAAGATAATAAAATTATCCTGATTGATAAGCTTTATAAAATGAATGATGTGATTTTCTTTTTTGAAAATTTTTCATCGCTGAAGAATTCAAAAATTTGTGTATCAGTTCCATCAGATAGAACAATGCTTGACGGTAAGTGGAGAATCTTATCAAAACCTTACCAGCTTGTTGCGACAAATAAAAATATTCCAAATCGTGATAACTGGACTCAAAGACATTCAAACAGAGGTTCTGAATATTTGAAAGAATTAACTGAGCGAGGAATTAGTGTAAATCGTTTTGATATCTATATGACAAGACAGAGTTTACATTTGAATTCCTGCTATAAAGACCGCTCGCCGGCTGATTGCAAGTTTCTGCAGCAGGCATTAAAATATGAGTGGGGATTTGAAGATTTACCGTCTAATATGATGCCAATGTCTCATTTAGAGGCTATTTTAGGCGCAATTTTAGCAAAAGAATACGCGAATAATCCTGAAAAAATAAATGTTTTATACAATTTTAGAGGGCTTGATGTTATTGATATTAAGGAAAATCTTAGTATCTCAACAGATGTTTATAATTTTGAAAGAGAATTGACTGCGAAATAATGTTTAGAAGAATTATTGAAATACTTAGTAATCCGTTGTTGTATTATGTTGATAAATCCGGAAATTCGGTTTTTAGAAATTTTTGTCTTGTAAAAGAAACCGGAAATCTTTATAAAACTTCTATCCCTAAAGCTAATGCAGGCAAGGCTTTAGAGTATCGTTTTCAACTTGATAAATATTTAAAACGGGTTTATATTTTGACCCCTGTAATTTTGTATTTTATTTTTATTCACTTGAAATTTTCGCTTATCGGGCTTTTGTTTTTTGAATTTTTATGGGTTTTAATTATTACCGGTGCAAGATTATATATTTCATCATTGTACAGTGACTATCTTGTAAGTCATTTTGGCAAATACGAAGCCGCTGAATTTAATCCTCCTGTTCCGAAAGAAAAAATAAGAGAGTATGTCGGACTTTATAAGTCAAAAGCTGTCGCGATAGTAGTTTTGGTAGTATTATTATTTATTCCCTCATTTATTTTACAAGGGGTTTTAAATTTTGATTTGAGCCCGAAACATAATAAATTTAAACAGGCTGTTAGTGTCGCAAATACTTATTTTGCGCTATATCCTAAAACAGAAAGTGTTTATGACAAACGAGCTTATGCAAAATTTATGTCAAAAGATTATGAAGGCGCTTTGAATGATTATAAAACTGTTCTTGATATGTCTGGCAAAAGATTCGGGAAAAGAGATTTTGTAAGATTTGCTAACCTGCTTTATCTTCAAAAGAAAATGAGTACCCCGCAAGAAGCTGTTGATGTATTTAATGAATATGTAACTAAGAAAAAAATGTCGACTTTAGAAGCTTCTCAAATGCTCTGGGTTGAATCTATTTTTAAAATTGAAAATAATATACCCGAAGGTATTCCGCAAAAATATGATGAACTTTTGACATCTGTAGATTCAAAAGATGTGAATAACAAGTTCTACATTTCCTGTGATAAAGCCTATATGTATTATCTTTTAGAACAGTACGGCGCGGCTTTGAATGCTTATAATATGTTAATTTCTTACGCTCAGGGTAATCAGGAAATGTTTGTAAAAGAATTAAAATCACTATACGCTGAACGCGGCTGGACCAAAAAACGTATGGGCGATGATTACGGTGCAAATGCTGATTTTATCTCAGCAGGAATCCCGTATAACAACTTAAAAGAATATGAACCATCATATTCTAAGCAGGAATTTGTTGTGGAAAAATCTTTATTTTAAAATTTGTTCTATAACATTTAAAACTTGTGTCTGAACATCTTCAATTGATTTTGTTGAATCAATAACTTTAATTCTGCCAGGTTCTTGTTTTGCGATTTCAAGATAGCCGTTTCTTACGCGGTTAAAAAACTCGGTTCCTGCACTTTCCATACGGTCTTTTTCGTTTCCTACACGTTTCATGGACGTTTCAATATCAACATCAAAAACAAGTGTTAAATCAGGAGTTTTTCCGCCTGTTGCAAGATTATTTAGGGTTTTAATTTGTTCAATATCAAGTCCTCTGCCATATCCCTGATAAGCAACAGAGCTGTCTGTATGTCTGTCGCAAAGAACAATTTTACCTTCTTCAATTGCAGGATTTACTATAACATCAATGTTTTGAGCGCGGTCTGCCAAAAATAAAAACGATTCACATCTGTTTGAAACTTCCCCATTGTAATTTAAAAGAATTTCTCGAATTTTTACACCCAGACCTTTTGCACCGGGTTCACGGGTAAGTACAACATCATAACCTTTTTGTTCAAGATATTCTTTTAGTAAATTTAATTGTGTAGTTTTTCCGCAGCCGTCAGCGCCTTCAAATGTTATAAATAAACCTTTTTTCATAAATCCCTCTTTTATAATTATTATATCGTAAAAATAACGAACCTGAACAAGGTTCGTTATTTAAAAAATAAAGCAGCCCGTAAGCCGTGTTCTGTTTTAGATAATCATCTATCTTGTATTAGGATTACTCCTAATCTCCAGCGATTTTTTCCGAAGATGGCGAACAACCTTAGCCTTCGACTCAATCTTGCATCCGACCGGGTTTTCCCTAGCCGGTACCTTCCGATACCGCTGGTGAAGCTCTTAACTCACCGTTGCACCATCGCCTGTGGCATAAAGCCCATCGGCAGTTCTCATTTCTGTGGCACTATCCGCCGCCTCACGACGCCCGGAGTTTCTCCGGCGGTCTGTTCTTGGATGCACGGACTTTCCTCACCTGAAATTCAGGCGCGATTATCCGGCTGCTTTATTAATCGTCTTCATCATTTGAATTTTTATCAGATGTGATATTTCTGTTAACTTTAACAGCGTTGATAGCCCAAACATCAGACGGGTTAATTGTTATTTGCCCGTTACCTTTTATTGTTACACGGAATCTGTCAAAACCGTTTGTTCTGTCTTTGCAGGAAGCGTCATCTCCGCCAAGTTCATTTACGTATGCGTAACCGTTTCCGCCGCAGTTTGGAGCATCTTTACCATTAACATCAACTGTTAATAGGATAGATCCGCCTTCATCATTACCTGAATTAAATGCTGCTGATGTGAATGACCATTCCATAGAGTCATTTGTTGTGAATTTATTATTACCGTCAGTTTTTGTTGCGCCTAATTTATCAATAAATAATTCTTTGAATTTGTCGGCAGCTTGAGTCATAGTGCTGTCATCAAGGTGGTTTTCATCCCATTTTGTACAGTTTGGAGAACCTGCAGGATCATCAAAACCTACTCTTGGGTTGTTAATAGCAGATGTTCTGTCAGGATAGCAAGCTTCATCATTAATCAAGTCACTTACAACTGTTTGAATTGTATAATATGCTCTTTTTGCCATAATTGTATTTTGGTTTGGCATAAGGTTAAAAATTACCGGTAAAAGTACTGCGCAAAGTATTGCGATAACACCTAAAGCAACCAAAAGCTCAGTTAAAGTGAATGCTTTATTTAATCTTCTCATCATTAAAATCCTCTATCCTATGATACTTAATATTTATATACTTAATTATACCATGTATCCTTGTAATTTTCAACACAATATGTTATAATGGTAGTAGCGACGGTGTTAAATAAGAAGGAATAATTTTTACGAATTGTAAAATTTTGTTTACATAGTAGCAAAATAATACATTCAGATGAGTTAATACTCTATCACACAATTTATAATGTGTAGGATATTGTAAACACGGATATTTAGGATAATTATGTCCTAAAATAGAAGTAACAAGGGTTAGAAACTATGGTCGATAACAGATCTGCGGGTTTCTTTGGTATCGGCGGGGCTTTTAATTTTAAAAGCGGTGATATCTCAGGAACAGCGGCAAAACTATCAGATGATAAAATGGGCCAGGGCGGTGAATATTTCCAAACCCGCGGGGGCGAAGAAGAAGCGCCGGCTCAAAGTAATCAATATATGGATCAAAGTGCAGTACTTCGTGCTACACTAAACTCCCTTGCTATGATGAATGTTGCAAATGTTCTTAACGCTAAAAAACGCAAGCCGGTTTTGGATGAAGAAGATAAAATTACAGAAGATTTAAAAGAAATTTTACTTGCCAAAAAACTGCAAAATAAGCACAAATACCCTAATCAAGATGAAGAAGAGCTTGAAGATTATTAATTGTAAAACTCCTTAGTTTGTACTATTGAACTTTGGTTTAATATGTAGTTTAATGATTTTAGATTCAGGCACTCAGGAATAGTTATTATGTTAGAAATCACAAAGACCCGTGATGACGGTACGCTGGAAAAACTTAATTTAAATGAAGCGGTTTCAGGTTCTTGGTTTAACCTGATTAATCCGACACGTGAAGAAATTCAACAGGTTTCTTTGGTTTTGGGGCTTGATGAAAGCTTCCTGAATAACTCACTGGACGCGGATGAGTTGTCACGTATGGATTTTGAGGATGGTAACCTTTTAGTCATTACAAACGTTCCTGTTATGGATGAAGAAGGTAATTTTGATACTTTGCCTTTGGGTTTGATTTTTACGCCGGAAAGCGTTATTACTGTATGTTCGCACGAGAATAAAATCATAAATTCTTTCAACGAAGATACCGCAAAATTCTTTGATACAAGACATAAAGCTAATTTTATGCTTAGTATTTTGTTTAGAGCGGCAAAATTTTATTTGAGATATTTAAATATTATAAACAAGCAAACTGAGAATATCGAGGATTCATTGAGAAAAACAACCAATAATAAAGCGTTATTTCAGTTGATGGAAATCCAAAAATCTCTGGTTTATTTTACAACTGCTCTAAAAGATAATCAGCTTGTGCTGCAAAAGCTTTTGAGAATGGTTAACACAGCATCATTACAGCGTATCTTGAAGTTCACGGAAGACGACATTGATATGCTTGAAGATGTTATCATTGAAAACAAACAGGCAGCTGAGATGGTTGAAATGCACAGAACAATCTTAGAAAGTATGATGGATTGTATGGCATCTATTATTAATAACAATTTGAACCTTGTGATGAAATTTTTGGCATCGATTACGATTATCATGTCAATTCCGACAATGATAGGTAGTTTCTGGGGGATGAATGTTCCAATGCCGTTTGGTGAAAACCATTTCGGATTCTTAATTGTTATCACTATTTCTGTTGTAGCAACCTGCATTGCCGCATTTTTCTTTAACAGAAAAGGTATGATGTGATTGGAGGAATAGGAGCATTATTTGTAAGGATTTTGTCTAATCCTGCGGCAAATGCTGTTCAAAAATTTTTGGCTCAAAGACACTCGGCAGTTTTAATAAATCTTTATTCTTATGCTTTTTTAAGCTTGTTTTGCTTGATTCCTGCACGTGGATATGCCTGGGGAGCTTATGATTTAACGTATTACTTGTGTGTAATGCTTGCGGGAATTTTATGTACTTTAGGTTCGGTATGTCTTATAAAAGCACTTCAATACGGTGAAATGTCTGTGTTAGGGCCTATCAATTCGTACAAATGTCTTGTCGGGCTTGTATTTGGATATGTGATACTGGGAGAAATCCCAACTCTGCAAAGCTTTATAGGTGTATTACTTATTATTTGCGGAAGTTGGTTTATTTTTGATACTGTACAGGAAGGGTTTAGTTTCAAGCTATTCTTGAGAAAGGACATAATTCTAAGATTTTGCGCATTATTTTTCACAGGGTGCGAAGCTGTCGTGTTAAAAAAGATAATTTTGATGTCATCTGTGATGGAATCCTTTATTTTGTGGTGTTTTTCAGGATTTATTTTTTCGCTTTTGTTGTTGATGGTGTTGAGGATTAAATTTACGCTGTTTTCGGCGAAAGATTTTTGGCTGACAGGCGGGATAGCTTTAGGATTGGGGCTTATGCAATATTCGACAAACCTTGTATTGGCGCAGATGAATGTCGGTTTATCACTTGCGCTGTTTCAATTATCAAGCCTTGTTGCAGTGATTTTCGGCTGGAAAATGTTTAACGAAACCCAGATTGCCAAAAAGATTGCAGGAACACTAATAATGATTATCGGCAGTGCGCTGATACTGGTTACTTAGCTTTAAAGGTTTTAAGAATTTCAATTACTTGTAATTGTTCTTTATTTGTCATGGTTTTAACAATAGCTGTAATTTGTTCAATATTTTTGTCGGTTGTATTATTTTCAGATAGTTCAATATTGAAAAGTACATGAGGAGGAACAGCAAATACTTTGCATAGTTTATCAAGTGTTTTAGCAGTTAAAAAACTGCGGCCGGTTTCAATTGATGAAATGGTTGTAGCAGAACAGTCAACAAGTTCTGCAAGTTTTTCTTGGCTATAGCCAAAGCGTTTGCGTTGTGCTTGAATATTTTTTCCCAGCTTTTTTAACATATTGTTCATAACAATAGATTATATTGTTTTTTATAGTCGTTCTAGTAATTAAAAATTATAGTTACATACAAGTAAAACTTATAGTATTCTGCAAAAAAAGGTCTGATTTTCGAGCTAATTCGCCGGAATTAGTCAAGCGCAGAAATGCCCGCCTTCTTTATATTTTGGTACTGGTATCGGGTATATATTTTAGATGTCTTCGTGGATATATTATACTATCCCGAGTTTGCCGGCATGGTACGCCGCCTGTGTCATATTTCGGGCGTTAAGTTTACAGCAAATGTTCCACGCTATGTAGTTACAGAAATTGACGTTCAGGATGTTTAATTTTTCAATTAGTTGCTTTTTTGTGTTGTGTTCGATGACAAGTTTGAGGTAATTGAGTTCTTCGTCTGTAAGAGGTTCGCGAAGTTCTATTGTCACTTCTTCGTGTTTTGGACGGCAGAATCTTTCACGAAACTTTTTTGTTAATGCGGAATACGGAATAAGTTTGAGTTCAAGTGCGCGCTTGATGAGGTCAAGCCGGCTATGTACTCTTAGTTTTTTGTAAAGTCTGCGGGTGAATTGATGAATGCTATTGAAAGATTTGCCGAGGTTTTCTGCGGCTTCTTTTTTGGTATAGCCTTTGGCAAATTGGTTGAGCACTGCAAGTTCGTTTATTGTTAGTTCTATATTGCATAAATCTTGCCTCATTATTCTCCTTTATTGACATATAAATCAAACAATTCTCATTATACTTAATTAGAATTATTTGTCAAATAAACTAAACTGTATATTATGAAATTGAAACGAGCAGAAGTTATTAAAATATTTGCAGAGAACTTAAGAGCAGAAAGAGCTAGAAAGAATTATTCACAGGAATACTTAGCAGAGATGGCAGGTATATCTGTAGAATATTTATCACGTATGGAAAATGAATATTTTAGCCCATCTGTTGTTATTATTGCAAATTTAGCTATTGCGCTGGGTGTAAGCATTGACAAGCTCGTCCCGCTTGATAAGTATATAAAATAAAAATTTACTTTTTAATGGTATAATAGTTCCAAGGAGTAAATTTATGGCTGAAGTTAAACGTATCTTCACATTTTGGGAACCAAAAGAAAATATACCGGGTTATATAAGTTTGTGTATTGAAACGTGGAAAAAGTTTTTACCCGATTATGAAATTGTGATTTTGGATTATTCGAATCTGGACGAGTGGATTGGTAAAAACTATTTTGATAGAAGTTTGTATAAAAATTTTTCTATTGCAATGCAAGCAGATGCAATAAGATGTGCAATACTTAAAAATTTTGGCGGTGTTTGGTTAGATGCAGATACAATTTTGCTTTCTGATAAATGCAAAGAGCTTTTTAATTCAGATTCTGAATACACTTCTATTAATATTCATTTGGCTTTTATTGTGGCAAAACCGAATGCTTATGTTTTGAATCTTTGGGAAAAAGGTGTCAAAAGAAATATTTTCCTTTATAAATATGTGAAAATGTTCAGACTTCATAAGATTTTTAAGAAAGTTCGGCAAAAGTTTCAAAATTGGGATGTTCTTGGAAATGCTGTCTTAAATCCTATTGTTTTATCTTTGAAAGATAATAAAAAATATGTAAATTGTTTTTATGCTAAGGATATGAAATGTTTTCCGGAAAGAATTTGTATTCAGGATAAGAAAATTGATATTATTCAAAAATATAAAACCTTTTATTTCGAAAATGATTATTCCGATAAAGCTATGGAAATACCGAAAAGTGTTATATTGTTACACAATTCCTGGACTCCTGAAGAGTATAAAAAAATGTCTATTGAAGAATTTATGTCTCATAAAAATACTTTAACCGGAGTTTTTAAAAAGCTTGGAGTGGCAGAAATTTATTCAAGATAATCCTCAAATTTTTTTATATTAACTTTGTATCCGCAGCCTTCGTGAAGTTTTCCCGGATAATTTATTCTTTTGGCGGGGTATTTGCGGCACATCCGCGGACGATGTTTGTAATCCGAACATAAGCCTTCAGGTGTTACAAGTTTGCAGGCAAATATAAGATTCCCGAATTCATCTTTCCCCTTTATGTAAAATCTTTTGTATGTCGGAAAGATTTTTTGCATTATTTCAAATTCTTTTTCGGTGTAAGTGTCGACACTGTACATATAATTACAGCATTTTCCGCATTTTTTGCACTCTCCGGTAATCTCGTAGGATAATTTTTCCGGTACGAAATTTGATAAAAATTCATAAATTATTGATTTTACAAAGTCAAACATGGTTTTTATATGATAATTATAGTATAATAAAAACTATGAAGAAATTCGATAATATAAGAATATATGCGTGGATTGAGTTTGTGATATGGCTTGTTATCGTTGCTATTCTTGTTTTTGGTATCAGGTATCACCATTATCAAGCTCAAAAACAGTATAAAAATTATCAAATTTTCATGGAGGATGTTGACGGATTAATTGTTGGTTCACCTGTAAAATTCCTGGGGGTTCAGATTGGTCATGTTAAAAAAATTCAGATTATTTCATCTGATGTTTACATAAAATTTATTATTACTCAAAAAGATTTAATACTTCCGACCGGATCTATTGCTACAGTTGAAGCTTCCGGGCTTGGCGGTTCAAAATCGTTAGAAATATATCCGCCTGATGAGAAAAATCCTACAGATAAAATTATTCTCACTAAAGATCCGACAAGGTTAAGCAAGGTTATGGGATTGTTTGATAGTATATTTAGAGAATTGGATTCTATTATTACAACATTAAATCATTCTGCAGAACAGTTTGAATTTACATCAAGCGGAAAAGTTCCGAAAAATGTTGTTATGCCTGCTGATGCAACTGAAAGTTTGATTAAACTTAACAAAACATTGGATACAGTTATAGATACTAAAAAGAAATTTATGAATAATTTAAAGGGTAAATAGGGATAAAGGGGTAAATAAGATTATGAATTTAGAAAATGTTAGAGTTATCAATAATCCGGTGGTGCTTTTAAATTTATGTACAATGAGGGATAAAAACACTGATAGTCAAGGTGTTAGGATTGCAACAAGAAAGATTACAAGATGTCTTTTGTATGAAGCTGCTAAAAACCTTCCGCTTGTAGAACGTGAGGTGACAACTCCTTTGACAACATTCAAGGCAAAAACTGTTGATCCTGATATCAATTTAATAATTTCCCCAATTCTTCGTGCCGGATTGATTTTTACTGATGAAGCAATTGATATTCTTCCTCAGGCTACTATTCGTCATATAGGAATGTACCGTGATGAAAAAACATTAAAACCTGTCTGGTACTATAACAAAGTCCCTATGGAAGCCGAAAATCCTGAAAAATTTTATATTTATATTACTGATCCGATGCTTGCCACAGGTAATTCATTACTTGCCGCAATTGATTTGTATGTAGAAAAAGGTATTCCGGTTGAAAATATTAAATGTATCTGTATTATTGCTGCGCCTGAAGGAATTAAAAATATCCAAAAACATTATCCGAATATCGAAATTATTACAGCAGCAGTTGATGATCATTTGAATGAAAAGGGTTATATAGTACCGGGGATGGGCGATGCAGGAGATAGAATCTTTAACACTCTTTAATATCTCTTAACAAAATTCTAAAGTTTTTTACTCCATATGCCGACATGTTGATTATGTGTAGATATATGGAGTAATTTTATGTCTGTAAATCAAGTCGGTAGTGCACAAGCTTCCAAAACAACAAATAATAATAGTCAAAAACCTGCCCCTTCTGATGCAGTTTTAAAAAGAATGGCAAATGAACTAAAGGTTTCTGTAAATGAACTTAAAAGCATGCTTAAAACTTCAGGAGTTCCTAAAGGTAAAGGTATTGCAGCGCTTGCCAGAGAAAGTGGTATGGACATGAAAATGTTTTGCCAATTAAACGGCATTGAATACTCTAAATGGAGAGATTATAAAGCAAAAGATAAAGAGGTTTTTTATATTATTGGAAAACCGGATAATTCAGCTAAACAAAAAACTACTCCGGCAAAACCCGCACCGGCAAAAACTGAAACTAAACCAAAACCGGCTCCTGCAAAACCACAGCAAGCTCCGAAAGCATCAACAATAAAAACTCCGGCTGCTGCAAATAAGGCCAAATGGGGGTCAGATTATACACCGGCAGAACTTGCTAAAAATATTTATTCTTTATCTAAAAAATACTATGGAGCTGTCGGTAAACCTGATTTTGACGCACTTGTTAGTCAGGTAAACCCGAAAAATGCTTCTGCTGTAATTAAGGAATATAAAAAACTAAACGGTGAAAGCTTACTTCATACCCTGACACGCGAAGTTAGAAGTGATGAAGCAAAACGTAAACAAGCCGCTTTAAAGGTTTATGATGCACTTGCTAAAGCTCAAGGTACACCGGCTGCTGTTCGTAACGGGTTTGTGAAAGAACTGAATGACCAATTTGATTCAATTGGGTTTGTTAATACTAAAAAACTTGATGAAACTTTGAATCGTATGATGGCATCTCCTGCTGAACTTGCTCAAAAAATGAAAAATGATATTCACGGTAAATGGGGTGCTTCAGGTACAGATTCCTTTAATGAGTTAATGGCGCTTGTAACTCCGAGAAATGCACAGCAGGTTATAAAAGCTTATGATGATTTGAAAACAGGTGAAACTTTAATAAAAGGTATTTCCCGTGAAGTTAACAGCTCAAAGGATGCCAGAAAAGCTGATATCATGCATGTTTATGATATGTTAGCAATGCAAAAAGGCTCTTCGGCTTCAAAACGAGCAGAATTTCAAAATGAATTGAACAAAGAATTCAATTCATTAGGTTTAGTTAGTACTAAAAAACTTGATGAAATGATAAATTCTATAACCGGCTCATCTGCAGCAGGTTCAGCTACGCCTGCAAGTGAGTCAAAAGGTAATGCTCCTATGCCGATAAAAGATTTGGCAGGCGGCAATTATAAAGTTAAGCTGGGTAATGGTAAAACAATGACGGCTAATTCTTTACGAAAAGATGCAATTACCAGTGCCAGAAAAGATGAAGGGTTTAAAGATGTAAAAAATCCTCATATAATCAGGCCTTTGCCGAATGTAAATTCAGCAGGAAAAATAGAAGCCGCAAGTGAAATTCATCTTCCGACCGGTAAAAATGGTCCTATGAAAGGTAAAGTTGTAATAGTTAATGCCGGTCATGGCGGTTATGGACCAAAAAACGGGTTCTTTGATGCTGGAACAGTACTTTCTGTTAAAGATGCGAGCGGGCAGAAAAGACCTATTGAAGAATGGCGTGTTGCAGGTTCGTATACCGAAGATTTAACAAAAAAACTTCAAGCAAAAGGTGCAACAGTTGTTGTCGTATCAGGTCCTGTCCGTAATGGCGGTATGGCTGAAGATAAATATCTTGAAAATTTGCTTGCAGGAAACCGAGGCAGTGCTGATGTAAGAAAATTATTTAAAGGTACTAATAAATCAAATATAGCATTTGTTTCAATTCACGTTGAATCTGTAAAAACTGATCCGAAACGAAAAGCATGTACGGTAAGAGCTAATAATGATACCGGAGATCAGGCGCTTGCTCAAAAGATTCAAAAGCATGTTGGAAAAAATATTTTCTGTCTGCGTCCTGAAATTGCAACAAATGATTATTACGTAACAAGAGCTATGGGGCCAAAAATCCCTGCAGTATTGTTGGAACTTGGTAATATCGCAAATGATAATATTGCTGCAAGTTTACTATCATCAAATGATCGCGGCAAATACACTCAGGCTGTAGCTGACGCGTTAGAAGAAACTCTTTTGAAAAAATAAAGGTATAATATGGATTGGTTATCAAAACTTTTAAATACAGTAAAAAATTCAATAATCGGCGGTTCTTCTGCTCATGTGCAGACAAAGACTTCACTTGCCAAAAAACCTGTGTTTAACGGTTCTGGGCGAACAGAACATCCACGTGAAATTAAAATGTCAAATGATATTTCAGACACGCAGATTACCCGTTCAAATTATATTACAGTTGTGAAAAATCCTGATCATAAAGTTAAATCAGGTGAAAATATAAACAAAATTGCTGATAAATACGGTATTGAAGCACGTACTCTTATGGCAGCGAATGGTTTAAATGAAAAATCTGTACTAAAACTCGGACAGACTTTGAAAATTCCGCCGACACGCAAGCCTAAAAATGTTCGAAATATTAATGATATTGCAAAAGCAATGGGCGTAAGTCTTGATTTCATAAAGAAACTTAAATCGGCGGAAGACAGTGCACATCTTCCTGCTAATAAGTTTCACAATACTCCGTATAAAGATAAAGGCGGAGTAGAAACAATCGGTATCGGTCACGTTGTAAAGCCCGGTGAGCCGCGAAAATTAACAGATGCGCAGGTGTGTGAGCTTTGTGCAAAAGATTTGTTTAAGATGGAAGATAATTTGAGCGCACTTTTAGGCGGTAAGAAAAATTATGAAAGACTTCCGCAAGGGTTAAAAGAAGCACTATTAGATATGGTGTTTAATAAGGGTTCTGAGATTATTGAAAAAACACCGGGGCTTTTGTATTGTCTAAAATCCGGCAAGTATGAAGCCGCTGTTAATAAATTCACGGATATCAGAACGGCAACCGGTGCCAGAGCAGAAAGAAGCGGGCTTGCAAAACGCCGCTTGCTTGATATTTCACTTGCTATGAAAATGTATAACGATAAAGTTCCGCAAAGTAATATAAATACTGCTCAAGTTTATAATCGCGGTGTGGCTCTGCTTCGCGCAGAATGTAAAAAAGACGGCAAGAATTTCCAAAATATTATTGCAGGTTACAACAAAGATGTTCAAAGCTACCTTGGCAATAAAATTAAATTTGTTACAAAATAAACCCTATTTTAAAAGTGTTTTAATTTCGCCGATAACTTCACCTGTGTGGGTTTTTATGTCGTGCGGAATGTCGATTTTTGCCCAGTGAAGATTATTAATTAAATCGATTGTAACAAATTCGCGTGCTGTCATATCCGTGTCGCAGATTTTTACAATGAATGCTTCTTCAAGTTCTGTGTTTACCACAGCACAAAGACCGCTTGCACCGACTTTTGCGATTAGTCCGTTTGAATGTTCAATAATTTTTGTATCTGTTCTGTTTTCGCCGCCGATTACGTAAGGGTTATTTAAAAACGCGTTTTTGATTCGTTCGTATTTCGGGTTACAAAACAGGTTTAGATAACCTTTAACCATATTTTCTAATGGCATTGAATAAATAGGGACGCCGCATCCGTCTTTGGTTACAGGATAATCAGTTTTGACTTCGCAAAGCTCATAAATTTTATTTTTTATTTCTTTTTGAAGCGGATGATTAATATTATCGTAATTATCCATATCCCAGTCATTAAGTTTGCAAAGTCCGAGCATCATAGCGTGTTTACCTGAACAATTGTTATGTAATGCGGTTGATTTTTCGCCTTGCAGAAGTAAATCATCCTGAGCGCTTCTTGAAACAGGTTCATGAATTCCGCATTTTAGTTTTTCCGGTGAAATATTAAATTTATCTAAAAGACCTTTTACGATATCAACGTGGACTTTTTCGCCGGCATGAGAAGCTGAACAAATTGCGATTTCTTCATCTGTCATATTATATTTTTTATCAAGTTCATAGTCTATCAAAAGAGCAGCTTGTAATGGTTTAGCACAAGAACGCATATAAAACGGATAATTTTTATCGTCTCCGATTCTTTCTGCAACGTGGATTCTGTCACATCTTACGATATATCCGAAGTGTTCTCTTTCAATTAAACCGTCACGGTTATAGGTTACAAGTTTTGCCGGTTCTGTGTTTTTATTAATCATTTTTTCTCACCATTGTTAGTAATTGCTCTAATTTTGTTTTTAATTTATTATTTTCTTCTTTCAGTTCTTCAATTTGTTTTGCGGCTTTATCTGAATACTCGTGATATAGTTTCGGAACTTCATTGTAATCAAGAATAAAACGTTTTTGAGCTTCTTCTTTTATTTTTAAAATAGCATCAAGCTGTTGTTTTGAAATTAGTCCTAAATCGATAAGGATTTGACCTAATTTTTTGTTTTCGTTTGTTTGGCGCTCAACGGCTGTATCAAGTTCTGATTCCGAAATCTTACCGCTATTTACAAGGTATTCGCCTGTTCTGTATTTGCCTGCAAGATATCCTGCAAGGTTTAGAATTTGTGAATCATCAGGAATTTCAAAATAACCTTCATCTACACAGAATAGAAAATATCCTGCAGTTTCTTCCATTGAAAGGTAGGTATTTAATGTAATATCAGAAATACTGCAATCTCTGTCGGCTGATTCTAAAATATTATAAATATTTGTGTCAAATCCTGATTTTTTTGAATCAACTTCGCA
>OFFB01001217.1_pt1 | contig 16592 bp, 15 predicted proteins | sample 1521281 | NCBI WGS metagenome assembly OFFB01 (sample SAMEA3504109, study PRJEB24116) | mouse gut metagenome | biome: mouse gut; feature: mouse-associated habitat; material: faeces | place: Denmark | collected 2011
CTCAAATTCCAAATGAGCGATGAAGAATTAGCGGTAGTAGCCAAGATACTTAACAACCAATCAATATTAACCAACAAACCCTCAACAGGAGGAAGTAATCATGAACGAGACGAAACAAAGCCTGATTTATCAGACGAAAGCGAATGACGTTGATGAGAAGGGTATCGTCACGGTCGCCGTGAACGGTATAGGCATTGAGGATAGTCAGCACGACATCTCAGTGTCAGGCTCATTTGACCAGACTTTGAAAGAGGATATCGGGCGTATGCGCCATTTCCTCAATCACGACACAACGCAGTTATTGGGATGCCCGTTAGAAGGTGCGGAGAAATCAGGCAACCTTGTAATGGTGTCGCAGCTCAATCTCAAGAAGCAGATAGGGCGTGACACTCTGGAGGACTACAAGCTCTTTGCAGAGTGCGGACGCACCCTTGAACACTCGATCGGTGTGCGTGCCATTAAACGTGATGGCGATGACCGGCGCAAGGTGCTTCAGTGGAAGATGTTTGAGTTCTCGACGCTCACATCGTGGGGAAGCAATCCTCAGACATTCCTGGTGAACCTTAAAAGCGCCACCGCCCAGCAGGTGAGAGATGCCGTTGACTTAATCCGTGGAGCCTTCAGGCAGCATGGATATTCAGAAGAGCGTCTTAAACAATACGATATGGAACTGAACCTGCTACTCAAATCACTTGATGGCGGCACAATTGTAAGCTGTCATCACTGCGGCTATCAGTTCGATTACGACCAACAGCCCGAGATGACATTCGCGCAGCAGGTAATCGAAGCAGCCGCCATGTATCAGAGGTGGATCACTAATGACATCGTTGAGCAAGAGATAAACCGACTGACACCGGAAATCCGTCAGGAGGTGCTTGCATTGCTCGACCAATTCAAAGGAGATCGCGCTCTCATCACCGAGAAGTCCATCACTGACATTGCCGCCTTCGTGCGTTGCCCTCATTGCTACTCTCGCGTCTATCGTGCAAACAACATCATCAAGACCGAAGGTCTGTCAACGCCTGAACCCACAGCAAAGGAGGATGACAAGGACGATGAAGAACTCAAAAACGTGAAGCCCTCATTCTGGGCAAAACTTAGTGACAATCTTTAACCAACCATTTTCATAATTATGATTAAGAAAGTTAACAAATCCGACCTCGGTATCAACTATGAGAAGTTCGATGCTGAGCAGCGCGCATTCCTTGAGAAGATGTGCGACATCGTAGTAAACGTGTGCAACAAGGCACTTGACGGTGCTATCTCTACCGAAGATGTAGATGAGAAGCTGAAGACCGTGAACGAATCTCTCAAAGCGTTCGACGCTGAGAAGTTCGCCGAGGTGGTAAAGAGCAACGAGGAGTTGCTTAAAACCGTCAAGGAACTCACCCAGAACATCGAAAAGATGAAGCAGAAAGGCATCGGCATGGACCGCTTCGCAAAATTCGACGAGAGCCTTGAAACCATGTTCGAGTCCGAGAAGTTCAAGAGCTTCCTCGCCAACACCGTCCACGATGCACGCGGATTCGCTCTGAAAGATGTGTCGATGACCAACAACTACTCCGGCAGTGTCCTCATCACCGACCAGCAGCAGGATCACATCGTTTCACGCATCACCGACAAGCAGCTTCATATCCGCGACCTCGCAACCGTACTTCAGGGCGACCCCAATTTCACCACCCTTGCGTGGCCGATGATCGAAGAGCTGAACCGCAACGCCCGCTATGTGTCGGAAAACGGCACACTTCCTGAGTCTTCGTTCAAGCTCACCGAAAAGGAAACCTCCGTGCGCCGTCTGGGTACTCACTTCGTCATGTCGAAGCGTATGCTCAAATGTCGTGCCTATGTTCGCTCGTTTATCCTCAACAAGATAGTCAGCGCCGTTCTCGATGCCGAGGACTTCGGTATCATATTCGGTGACGGCTCGGGCGATATGGTCAAAGGTATCACCACCTATGAGGGCGTTCTCCCTGTTGAAACCATCGTCAACGACACCATCATCGCCGGTGCTGCCGGTAGCGTAAAGGGCGTGACCAAGGCCGCCAACGGAATCATCGTGGAACTCACCGCCCCCAATGACCTGCTCATCGAGGGACTCCGCATCACGTTCACCGGTGCCACCGTGAACACCGACCTCAACGGCGTTCACGATATCATCAAACTCAACGATACCCAGCTCCTCATCGAAGGTGCAGAGTACAAGGGCGATGAAACCTCCGTTGCCGCCATGACCTACAAAGTCAACAACGCCGCTTTCAAGAGCGTGGAAGCCCCCAACTCTATCGACGCACTTGAAACCGCCATCGCCGTAATGACCTATGCCCAGTTCCGTCCGACTGTGCTCATGCTGAACCCCATCACGCTGAACAGCATCCGCACCGAGAAAGCAACCGACGGCAACCGCCTTGAAGTTGTCAAGGACATCAACGGCAATCCTGTAATCGGTGGCTTGCGTGTCATCGCATATCCCGGCATCCCTGCCGGCAAATACTTCCTCGGTGACTTCAAGGAAGGCGCGCAGATCGTTGAATACACCGGACTCACCATCGACTGGGCCGATGATGTCAACCACAAACTCAAGAACCAAGTCGTGCTCATGGCTCAGGAGGAACTCATCGTGCCGGTTTACTGTCCTTGGGCGTTCTCTTACGGCTCACTGAGCGCACTCAAAACCGCCATCGCAAAAGACTAAGCCCCATGGACTACATTCTTTCAGGCAATCCAAAGGACATCGAGAAGGTAATCCAAGAGAACCGCATCCGCATCCAGCGAGGAGTGATTGAATTCACTCCCCTGGCGGCTGATGCCGTCCCTTGCGATGAACTTCACACAAGCGATGAGTCAGAGGTAGAAACGCTCAAAGCACAACTCGCAGAGTTGGATAAATCGTACACAGCCATGAGCGAGGAACTCTCCGACGCTTGTTTCCGAGCTAATGAACTTCAGATCATCATCAACCGCCTCAAAGATGCAGGTGTTGACATTGACCTCATCCTCGATGCTCCAACAGAGATAGCCGATGTGAAGGCAGAACCCGAAGCCGACACCAAGGAACTGTCGGAATCTGATTCTAAAGAATTGGAATTGGAAGATTGCAAGGACGTGCAAGCTCTTCCCGAAGCCGACACCAAAACGCCCAAGATGAAACGACCCAAGAAAACTGAATAGCCATGCTTATTGATGTTTCCTATTTCACAGCCGGTCCTCGGCAAATCCTCAACGCCACGCTTGGCAAAGGCACTCCAAAAGAAAATGCCGTGATTGAGCAATACATCTCGGAATATCAGGAGGAGTTCCTTTGCCGTGTGCTCGGCGAAGATGCCGGCGACGCTATGCAAAAGTATCTTGAAGATCTTGACTGCGACCCCGAAGCTGATACAGATAAGGATATGGATGCAGTGTGCTCCAAGCTGCGCAAGCCGTTCGCTGATTATGTGTTCTTCTATATTCTCCGTGATTCCGGTCAGACGGCAACCATTACGGGATTAGTGAGGCTCAAAGTAGCCAATCAGTACGTGGAGCCAATCGTGCGTCAGGTGTCGACATGGAATAGGATGGTCAATAGTCTCAATGTGTTCGCCGAATGGGTCGACAGTGGCGAGTGCCCGGTTCCCGGCATTGTGATTGACAAATATATGCTTGAACCCATCAACCGATTCAATTTATGAAGCCGAGACCCAAACCTCCGCAAAGCCGTGACATCACCAAGATTGTTGAAGATGTCGTTGCAAAAGTCCATTCGGGGCTTGTTGTAGTCTACACAGATTACAATGAGGAAACCCACGAAGAGCAAGAACCCGGAATCAGCTACGTTTTTGGCAACACCCAATACATCAAGGCTTATCTGGACGAAATGAGCAAGGGGCAATACGCTACGGATGAAAAACTGCCGATGATAGCATTGTTCACTCCTATAGTGGAAGATCGGAACAATCCCGACTATCATGCAGTCGTCAAGGTCAACATCCTCATCGCTTGCAAGACCAATCGAGACTGGAGCAACGAGCAACGCCGTGATTATTCATTCGCCAGCGTTCTTCGACCGATATACGCACGCTTCCTCGAAGAGCTGAAAGCCGACGGGCGGTTGGATTTCGGATATAAAGACAATATAAGGCACAGCTATTCGGAAAACTACTCCTACGGCAAATATGGGGCGTTCACTTCCACCGGGGATGAGGTGAGCGAACCCATAGATGCCATAGACATTCGCAACCTCGAATTAAAAATCACACATCAAAATTGCAGAATACAATGAAAGTAAGAACTTGCAAAGGCAATGCCCTCAGCACGGGCGTATCAGCCTGTCCCTATGATAGGGAGAAAATCATCATGGCGATAGTCGTGACACGCGGTCAGAAACTTCCCGCAGATCTTTCAGGCGACAAACTTGAAGAGTTGTGCCATGCCGACCGACCGGCACGCATCATGCCAATAGCACAATTCGTAGAGTATGCCAAGAGTGGCGGAGACCCCAACGTGTCAGCTGTCGGCTACGGTCCCAATCAGGTCAGCGACGTGAGCGCTCTGACTGACACATTCACTATGGGTGACTTCAACGACGTGCTCGCCCGGTCGCTCTCACGTACTATGAACACGCCGTTCGACGTGTATTTCATTGATAAAAACAACGTGATCTTCGGCATGGAGGACGGCACTGACACCCTCGCCGGATTCCCGATGGCGAGCATCTATCCGACAATCACGCAGTTCCCCACCTCCGGAGCCAAGTCGACGCTTCTTGTCAACTTCTGTTATCAGGATGCACGTAAGGCGTTTGAAAACACCAATTATGAGCAGCTTGATTTCAATGTTCCATCTTTCGTGTATGGACTGACTCCGGTCAGGTTCCTCAAAGTTGATGAAAACAAATACAAGCTCGTGGAGGCGGCGGACTCGACCGCACGGCTGAGTTCGGCGACATCATCGCTCAGACTCCCACCGCCGTCCTCAAAGGCGCTGCTACAGGCGTGACTTACGATGCCGCCACCGAGATGCTCACCATAGCCGGAGATGGCGAACCGATGCTAAAGTCACCCGCCGAACTTTATGAAGCCGGCATAAAAGGACTTGAGCAGGCTGTATGAACGAGTTGAGATTTGAAGGCGTGACCTTCATCAAATCCGAATGCGTGAAGATGAGCCGCGAGGATTTCATCAGCCGGCATCTTGACGTGTTCTGGATGGATCGAAAGGAAGCCACGCGAGGCAAGATGCTTGGCAAAGCCTATGACTTGATGGCGCCTCCGGTCAAGGCTGACACATAACTGACCGGGCGGGGTGGCGATGTCACTCCGCCTTTTTTCTAAAATCTATGGCTGATATATTTGACGTATGCGATATGGTTGTTCGGATGGTTGACGGCTTTGAGCCCGAGATTATCCAATGCCTCGGCGATAATGCGGTTATTGCCGAAGATGCTGTACGTGAACAGATGTACAGCGGTCTTGATGGCGAAGATAAGTTTCTCAGTCCCACATATGATAATGATCCGTATTTTGAAGAGAAGGGCCCGTGGTATCACAAAAGCGGAGCCAATAAACAATGGAAGCTTGACATCACTCCTCCTACCGCAGGGGTGATGCTGATGCTCCAACCACGCCCCGACAACGTGCCGAACCTCTTCATTAATGGTAAATTCCATAGCGAGGTGTTCGCCACGATGCAAGGCGACACACTCTCAATCCAAGAGAGAGGAGACGGGGACGGACCTTCCATCGTGAGCAAGTATGGTGAGCAGATATTGCAGCTCGGTCCCACAGCCATAGGATATTTCAACAATACATACATCATTCCCTGCATCTGGAAATTCTTTGCCGATTGCGGGTATAACCCAGATTAATATGAGTTGTGCGTGTGAACATAAGAAGATGGATAGTGACCTTGACCGGATCCGGCGGCTTGCAAAAGCGTTCGCAAAAATGGAGCAGACTACCGTGGCTATAGTCGGAAATGAAGACGGCACTTACAGCTTTTGCCCCATAAGTGAGAGAATTATAAAACCAATCATAGAATACATATCCGAATACTGAAATGGCAGACCATAAAATTACAGATTTCGTAGATCAATCAGCCATAGATGGATTGAAGCGACTGAAAGATGAGTTGTTGTCGGCGAAGGAAGCCTATATACAGACGGCATCCGAACTTGCCAAAGGTTTGAAGGCTCCTGTTGACGGGCTTGACCAGTTGGAGAAGCTCACGAAACAGGTTGCTGATTTGCAGCGTCAAGCGGCTGAGGCGACAAAAAAACATAACGCCGCCCTTGAAGAGCAGAGTAGAATTGCTGCCAACACAACCAACACTATTTCCCGGCAATTGATGGAGCAAGAGCGTGTGAACAAAACCACCCGTGAATCCTACACCGAGCAGGAGAAAGTTAAAAAGCTCCTTGAACAGTTCCATGACACTTATGAGAACCAGTTGCAAAGCCTCGTGAAAGTCAATGCCCAATTGAAAGCCAATTCCAAAGAGCAGAAGGACAATGAGAAAATGTTGTCGATGGGTCGCATATCGATGGATAAATTCACTGCCACGCAAGCTGAACTCATCGCGCAACACCGCTCCCTTACGCAAGAGAAACGGACTCTCACGCAGATCATGACGGCAGAGGAAAAAGCGACCCAGTCACAGGAAGGCAGCTACGTCCACATGTCGCAACAGCTTGAACTCCTCAAAAAAGCCTATAAGGATTTGAGTGAAGAGGGACGTAATGCGGATTTCGGCAAAGAGCTTGAGATGTCTATTCAGAATCTCGACGCCCATCTGAAAGATGTGGCTGCTGACATGGGCGAGTTCCAGCGTAATGTCGGCAATTACGCCATTGCCGGTCAAAAAGGCGTTGTGTCAACTGAAAGCCTGAATGAGGTTTTGGCTCAAGCTCCCAAAACAATTCAGGATGTGGTCGACCAAACCAAGATTCTTGAAGAGGCAAGGCGTATGCTTGACAAATCTGACGCGAACTACGCTGACACGCTGCGTACTATAGATGAGCAGTTGGCAAGCAACAAGGCATCCTTGACTGATGTGACCGACATCATCAATAAGGATGCCACCACCGTGGCTGAAGCTGAAGCTCAGAATAAACGGTTGCAGGAGGCTCTTAAATACGTTGATCTCTCCGCTGATGACGCTCAGCAGAAAATAGACTCCCTGAATCACAAGATTGACGCCAACAATGCTGTTATAGAGAAATCCACCTCCACCACCGAGAAAAAGGCGAAAGCCGAAAAGGAAGCTGCCGAAGCCGCTAAAAAACTTGCCGATGAGGAGAAGAAACTGGCTGAGGAGGAGAGAAAAGCAGCTAAGGAAGCGGAAGAATTGCAAAAGAAAAATGAGGGTGTGGCTGACACCTTGCTGAATCTCATCGGAATAAACACCAACCTCGGCTCATCTTTCAGAGGAATCGGGGAAGGTGGCAACGTCCTTGACGGAATCAATACTAAAGTGTCAGCCTTAGGCAAAACTCTGATGGGGTTGCTGTCAAACCCGTGGGTGTTGACTTTCCTCGGCATCGGTGGAGTCGTCGCCGGATTCAAATGGTGGTACGATTACAATAAAGGTCTTATAGAGGCATCACGCCTTACGGAGAACTTCACCGGCGCCACCGGCGCGGCTGCTGACAAGGTGACCGCCGATATGCAGACGCTTGCCGAAAAAATGGGCAAGGGGTATGATGTGACCATCGGAGCGGCAAACACACTCGTGCAGCAGTTCGGAATGTCGTGGGATGTGGCATACAGGAAAATGAAGGACGGAATATCCGCCGGCGCTGACATGAGCGGAAATATGGTCGCCAATATCGAGCGGTTCGCCCCTGCTATGCGTGATGCCGGAGTCAGCGCCGATGAGTTCATGGCTATTCTCGCAGAAACCCGCAACGGCATCTTCAACGAGGACGGCATTCAGAACATCGTCAAAGGCGGCACACGTCTACGTGCCATGACTAAACAGACAGAAGAGTCTCTGAACGCCGTGGGCATATCCGCAAAGCAGATGCAGAAGGATTTGGAGGACGGAAACATCTCCATGCTTGACGCTGTCAAGCAAGTGGCGGGCAAATTGAAAGAGATTCCAGAGAACTCGCAGGAAGCCGGGCAGATCATGAAGAACGTGTTCGGACGTACCGCCGCAGAGGGAGGAACGCTGCTTATCCAGTCCATAGCCGATATTAATACCAACCTTGACAAGGCGAAAGAGAATATGGGAGAACTTGGAAAGGTCAACGAGGAGCAGATGGACGCCCAGCGGGAACTCAATGAGGTGCTTATGGCGGTGTTCAAGATGAGCGGCACATCGTTTGAGACCATGACCGCCAATGCGAAAACTTTCGTCGCCCAGGGAATCACGGGCATCATAAAAGGCTGCGTTGACATTGTGAATTGGTTTATCGAGATATACAACAAATCCCAATACATCAGGACTGAAATTAACTATATAAAGGCTGTATTCCTGACTTTGTGGGATGTGGTGAAAGCTGTATTCGCTTTGATGTTTAATGGTTTCAAGGCTCTTGGGGGCGCCATCGACGGAGTGTTGTCAATAATGAACGGCGATTTTTCCAAGGGATTTGATAAAATCAAGTCGTCAGTTGCCGACGGGTTCAAAAATATGGCTGACACAGTCATATCTACAGCCAAAGAGATTGGAACGGATGTTGGGGATGCTTATGCGGATGCGGTGAATTCCCGGCTTGAAAAAGTTTCATTAGAACTCGATGGCGATGATATTGATTCCGGCGATTCAAAATCTTCCACGCCAAAAAACAAACCCACGCCCATAGACGGAGGCTTGGATGAAAAAGAAGCGGAGAAACGAGCCAAGGAAGAATTGAAACGGCTTCATGAGTTGGAAGAGTCCAAAATATCGATACTGGAGGAGGGTCATGAAAAAGACCTCGCCCTCATACGGTTGAAATTCAAGAAGAAGCTCGATGAAATTAAAGGAAATGGCGATACCGAGCAAGCCCTGCGTATTCAACTTGCCGAGCAGTGCGAAAAAGAAGTCGCCCAGTGTGAACTCAATTACCAGCGGGAACTTGCCAAGATTAATCTTGACAACCGCCTTGCGTCAGTTGAGGAGGGAAGCAAGGAGGAGCTTGACCTGAAACTCGCCCAGCTTGAGTCCCAACGTGCCGCTGAGATTGAATCTGCGAAAAAGACCGGAGCTGACGTGAGCCTCATCAATGACAAATTCAATAGGCAGCGTGCCGAGATGCTTGAAGATTATGCGGCGGAACAGGTTGAGAAATCACAGCAGGCATACGCCGTTGAATCCGCTATTGCCGACAACGCCTATAATCAGCAACTCAACAAGCTAAACGCCAAGTATGCAGAGGAGCTGAAAGCCGCCGGCAACAATCAGGCTAAGCGTGAGGAAATCACCCGGAAGCATGAGAAATCAGTCGCCCTTCTTACTGAATACTATGCTCAGCAAAAGGCGCAGGCATCCATAGACTCCATCGAGCAGATGTTGAACGCCGAGAATCTATCTGCCGAAGACCGCCTTAAACTTGAAGACCGCCTCGCTAAAGCCAAGATCGAATTAGAGAAAGCCGTCACGGATGCCGTGATTGCCGAAAATCAGCGTCAAGTCGATAATGATACTCAGGCTTATCAAAAACGCATTGCGAATGCTCAGAGGTGGCTGCAAGTCGCATCTGACGGACTCAACGCCATCAATGAACTCGCCTCAACCATATTCGATGCCAAGATAGAACGCATAGAGGCTGAACAGGATGCCAATACTGAAGCTGGCGAAGCCGAACAGGAGCGTATCACCGAACTTGTGGAGCAGAACGTCATCACTGAAGAGGAAGGGGAAGCCCGCAAGCGTGCCGCTGAGGAGAAGACCGCCAGAAAGAATGAGGAACTTGAAAAGAAAAAGCAGCAGCTCAAATACAAACAGGCTGTTTGGGATAAGGCAAATAATTTGGCGCAGGCTGGCATTGCTACCGCTTTAGCTATAACACAGGCTCTCCCGAACGTGGCTCTTGCCGCTCTTGCCGGAGCTATGGGCGCAATTCAGATAGCCACAATAGTTGCGACCCCGATTCCCAAATACGCCAAGGGTACGAAAGACCACCCCGGAGGCTTGGCTATCGTCGGTGATGGCGGTCGTCAGTCATACGGCGGAAATATGTTCCTCACACCCGACACTCCTACGCTCATTGAAATGCCAAAAGGAGCGGAAGTGTTCCCGGATGCTGACAAGTTCATCGCTTCCAATGCAGACCTCGCAGGGGCAATGCAGCAGATAGGCGATAGCCCGCAGGTGATAGTCAACAATGATTATTCGGATCTGAAGCGTGAAGTAGCATTTCTCTGCTACCTGATTAAAATGCAGACGAAGGCGCAACGGAAATTCGCTAACCAATCCAATTATGAACATCTAAAAGTATTGTACGGACTATGATAAAATCGCTTTCAAAACTCACTATGCGGCAGTATATAGAGTTAGTGTGCGGAGATGTCTCTGTGTTGACAGGCAAAGGTGAGATTGCCGCTCCTGCCCAATTGCAAAAAACGAGAAAACGCATCATCTTTGAATATGCAAGGCTTTCAGACAACGCAGGGTCGAAGATATTCCTGTCTGACCATTCCATGAGGATCAAGGCAAAGGCAGAGCTTGTTTTGTTCCAATGCTTGAACAATGCTCTTGCCCTCGGCGCGTTTGACGAGGTGCGTGGCGTGATGAAAGAATACGGCATCGCAAAGGATATGGATGACAATCAAGTGTCCGTAGAAGTCGCACGGCTGCTTAAACGAGCAAAGACCAACATCAAGCGTCATGAACAGGAGCAGATGCAAAAGGATGATGAAAAAGAGCCCACGGCTGATGAGATACGCATACAGTTTGACCGACAAGCCGCATCGCTGATGACCTACTTCAAGTTCCAGATTGATTTCGACACCATGCCGGCATCGCAATTCGCCTGCATGGTTGACCAAGCGCACAAGCAGATCAACGCTCAGATGGCTGCGATGAGCAAAAAGTAGTATCCACTTGTTATAATGAAAGGAGATGAACGGCGGTTTATCTCCTTTTTTTTACGTTTGCCGCACTTTTGACACGCTTGTTAGTAATGCTCATAAACCCCTAAGAAAAAGGATTATGAGCAAGAAAAACAATAAAATAGCGGTCATAATAGCACGCATCGGACGCATAGAGCGTAAATGTGACCGGCTTGTCGTCGAAGTGACATCTCTACGCAGGTTCCTGACACCTAAACGGTCGGAGATAGATGAGGTGATAGACCGCCTCCATAACACTGCCGTGGCTTTACGGAGGCAAAGCCGCAGTGAACGGCTTTACTACTTACGAAACGCACGGGAGGAATAGCCTATGTGTTTCGATGATGTAGTGATCGGGCATCTTGGTTGGATTGCCCGCGTTGCTTTCCGTTTCTGCAAAAACAAGTTCGATGCTGATGATCTCGCCCAGGAGACGCTTTGCAGAATATATGCAAACCGCGAAAAATTCGACAACGCCCGCGACTTCAAACCGTGGGCGTTGACTATTATGACCAACATCGTCAAGACTCAGCACGCGCGGAAGGAGTGTGTGCCTTTCGTGGGGCTCGCTGATGATTTTGACGCGCCGTCCTCTGTGAGGGCTGACAGCCTAGCCAACTATGATGATATTCTTGATGCCGTCCACCGTAGCTCAAGAGTTTCAGTCGGAGTGCAATGTGTTTTGTTGTACGCCGAAGGGTATTCATATGATGAGATATCTGAGATGGTAGGAATCAGGACCGGAACAGTGAAAAGCAGAATAGCCGCCGGACGTGCCGCTATCCGCAACGCATTGGACGGATATTCAGATTGACATTATTTGACATAAGTTAAGGTGGTAAAATGGTGGATTGTAAAGTGCTTGCATTCCGATAATTATGACTATATTTATATTATAAATAAAATATAAGTCAAACCGATTTAACACCGAGATTATGGAAAAAAAGTCAAATTTCAGAGTGAAAGTGATGAAGTATGCGTGGCAGCTTTGGCGTGCCACTAAGCAGGCGTGGAAAATCTGCATGATCAAGGCGTGGGACCGCCTTGCGAAGAAGATGCGTCAAGGACCGGTGCCGTTCTATTACAAGAAAGCCGACGGTTCGATACGCAAGGCGGTCGGAACTCTCCGCAACCTTCCTGCCGGTGTCACGCTTAACGGCAAAAAAATGACTAAGCCGTCATTCAAGACTTTCGCCTACTTAGACATTGAACGCAATGCTTTCCGCTGCTTCAAAGTGGAAAACCTCATTTGCATCGCATCTTGATTCTCAATCTTCCAAGTGGGGGCATCTGCTGATAACAGGTGTTCCCACTTGAAATTTACTTAAATGCCAGCTGCCTATTGAAATTGCCTATATTCAGGAAGTTAAGTCTGATTTTTAAATATTCTGAGAATTGGAGAATTCGCGAATTTGCACAATCGCTTGATTTATGAGTTTACTTTGTGCTGAAACCAAATATCAGCACAATGAAGACGAAACTGACACTGACCATAGCCGGCAAGGAAAACGAGCTTGCTTCCGATTGTTTAATGAATTGGGATGAAGTTCAATGCACCTGCAAACGTGCTGATTCCAGCGGTGTGGTACGGTCTTTCTCATCCAAGTTCGAGTTCACTAACGCCGCTTACGATATGCTGATGTCAGCATATCTCAATGACGGCGTCCGTGCCGATGCGGTCGTAGCCATATATGTGCTCAACAACGATTGGTCGTGGAGCAAGGAATTTGAGGCTCCGCTGAATTTCTCGACTGCATCTTGGGACGGTTATGTTTTTTCCGTCAACTGCATCGATAATGGACTTGCCGCCCTTATCAAAGCTCGTAAAAGCACCAAATATGAATTTACCGTAGGCGACGATATCGAAGCGTACGGCACTCTGAACTATGACCGCATGATAATGCAGAACTCGTGCGTTCATGAGATAATGGGAGATGACAACGGCAGTGACGGTTCGGTCCTTTTGAGCGGTGCCAGCTCCTTGTCGAGGCTTCCGACTTATTCATTGACCTCAGAGACATTTGAGAACTCGCCAATATTGTTTGGGGATCAGACCGATGAAAAAGGGTCGGCTTTCATAACGGCGGTAAGACCGTTGTCAAACCTCAAGATAAGGCTTGAAATTTGGACGAATAAACCCGGAGTTGGTCTTGTTTACGCTAAATCGGTTGGAATATACCTCAAAAAATTCAAAGGGGCGGACGATAGCATGGAAGATGTCGCTGAAGTATTTTCTTATGCGGCAGAGAGAATTGATTTAGGCTATGGATCCAGCTATCATGGAATATCCGGACGTGAGTATTTTGGAGAGTTCGCATCTTTGGAAGATTTGAAAAGAACATATCCTAATCCTCCGCAAGATGTATGGGCTAAAGTTGGAGGTGCCGCGTATATAACTCCTGTCAGCAACAATCCTGAGCTCGTGCAATGGGAGCTTGGAGAATTGGAGGCTGTTGGGATTAGAGATCATGGCATCGCTGTTTGCAACTCACGAAAGTATATCATGGAATTTGACCTTCAGGATATCCCTACCGGTCAAAAATTCGCATTGTTCTATACGGCTGATATAGTAGGCTTTTTAGGTGCGAGCGTAAGCGGACCGCACTTCCCTCTGTTCTCGAAGATTTCCGTGCATTGGGAAAGCAGAGCCAAGACAGTCGGGATTACGGCAATCAAGCCTGTGACGTTAATGTCAAGGTTGATTGACAAGATGAGCGATGGCAGATTCAATGTGATTCCTCATCTGAGTGATTTTGACCCACGATTGGCGAAGACGTATCTGCTGGCTGCCGAAAGTGTGCGTGATGTTCCCGGAGCGAAAATGTACTCATCATTCAATGACTTCTGTGATTGGATGGAAACCGTGTTCGGCTATGTCTATACGTTGGGGGAAGCTGTTCCTGCACGGTATGACGGGATAATGAAATTCAATTCTATCTTGGATGATTTCTCTTTCATGAACGGAAGCGTTGTAGAAGGTGTCATTCCTGACCATCGGTTTATAGTGGGACCGTTTTTCATCCGTAAATATGGAAGTTTTTTTGTGTGTGATATTGTCACAGGCAATATGTACACTCTTTGGAAGGATTCTGATAAGTATAACGATGAGAATGGGAAAGGTAGAAAAGATGTCATGTTCGATGACGGACGGAAATACTATGTCATAGACGATGATGGAAATATGGTTGAATATGCCGGCGATGCAAAAACTGCATCTCTGATAACTCAACCGATATACTTCATGCACCGTAGCGAGTTGTTTCAGGACATAGATCAAGGGATTGTTTTCACTGATGCCGTCGAGGCTCAAAGCAAAGTGAATTCCTCAATACTATATTCGACAGTGGAGGTCGGATATGAGAAGCAGGACTATGAGACTGAGTGCGGACGTGATGAATGGAATTTCATGAACTACTATAACACCGGAATCGATGTAACTGAGAAAAAATTGACGCTTCAAAGCAAATATCGAGCGGATTGCTATGGTCTTGAGTTCTTGGCGCAGGAACGTGCTAATGATTCCACCGACAATAAGTCAGATGACACGGTTTTCTTTGTGCTATGTGAAGAAGTTGAAAAAGCAGAAACAGATACCGCTCCTTCAGTAAAAGAAGATGCCGAAGATGATGTGGTAATAACGACCAAAGTTCTTTCAATAGACCGTTCCGCAAAAATCAGCGGGGCGTTGTCTGACACCGTTTTTAACGGAGAGTTCAGCCCTTATTACTGTGTCAAGGCTAACGAGGGGTATATCTCGGCTATGGCTCCAAACGTGACGCTCCAATTCGCATCAAGCGACGGCAATTCAGATATAGTCATTGACGGTGTGAAGACTACCGCTGACATAGCTCTTGGAGAGAGGCTGTTCAGCGAGATGGAATTGGATTTCACCGCTACGGACCTTGAAAGAACCATTGATTACAGCAAGCTCGTCAAGGTTGTTAAAAATGGATTGGTGTATTCCGGATTTTTTAAGCAGACGGAGAGCTGCTATGCAAGACCCTCCGAAGTTGACTACACTTTAATAGTAAAACGCATCGAGGAGCCGATATGATAATAAGCCCATTCACACCTATATTCTTTGATGATTTCAAGAGCGATGGCATAGAGAGCAGATACGTCCAAGTGTTCGCTCCGTCCGACCGGATACTCTTGGAGTGTCTGTGTTCCCCTGAGGAGGCTTTCGGATTATTGATAGACGGCACAACCGATAACGGAATTGAAGTAAGGGAGAAACTTAAACATAGCTCTTGGACGCTTGCCGACGGCACTGAACTCCGGTTCGCTGTGATAACCGGTCTTAATTCCGGTTATTACAGGCTGCATCTCACTCCGACAGGGCAATGCAGCCACTATTTCCGTATAACGGACGATCGTGCTGAGCTTGCCAATACAACGCTCATCCAATATTCAATGAAGGACAACCGGCAGCGTCAGGATGCGGTGTTCGTCATCGACGGAATGAGATACTTCTTTGATTTCCGTGTTCCCGGCGGGTTTAAGGATAGCGGATGGACTTTCTCAGTGGAAAATGAGCAGTTCATCACATCGGAAGCTGATCCGGTTGAGCTATTCGCATTGGAATCCACTCAAAAGAGATTCACGATGGGTGAGCAGGGGGGCGTGCCGGTATATTTCGCGGAACTGCTTAATAGGCTGCTCACCTGCTCCTATGTGTATTTCGATGGTGTAAGATATGCCAGGAAAGATTCGTCAGTGCCAGAGATGACAGTGCAGGTTGAGGGGCTTGACTCATTCGTGTTCTCGCAGCTACTTCAGAAGGTAAACAACCTTAATCCTGCTATTGAGAATGCCAACCATCTCATCATGCGGCGCGTTGATGACGCCATCTATCGTTTGACTCAGGCTTCTGAAGATGCAGTTACCAATCGTATAATCTATTAATAATATGACAGACAGCGAAAAACAAATAATCATTGATGCGGTTATCTCGGCCATGCGCACCAACTCGCGGACGATAGAGCAACTGACTCCCGTGGCTGTTCTATCTCCGGAAGACTGTTTTGAAATAAACGGAGGACGCAGAATCGCATATTCCGCGCTTACAGCCCTATTTGAAGCCATATCGGCTAAAGACAGGGACAAATTGCAAGTTGCCATTGACCGCAAGGAGCTTCGTAAGGTGTCTATTGACGCTTCTCAAGATTCCGCAACCCTGATAATAGAGAGCGTCGGCAAAACAATTCAGTGTTCCATCCCTGTAGCCACGTCCTCACAGTCAGGCATTATAACCGCCGCCGATAAAATTAAATTTAACACTGCCTCCGAGAATGCGGCAGAGGCATTGACCACCGCCAATGCCGCAAAAAAGGTTACGGACACCGTAGGTAAACCCGGAGGACTTGCCACGCTTGACAAGAATGGCAAGGTTCCCGATGATCAGATCGGGGACAAATACAAGAAGACAGTTGAGATGTATTCCTCCTCATGGAAAAACTATCTGGAGACAACAGGGACCGATTACACGGAGGAGTCTGTCACGATCGGTGTGTTCCATCAAGGACCTGATGATGATGTTGAGACTCGTGAACTTGACATATTGGCGGCGACACATGAAAAC